>Ga0222696_1000334_pt1 | contig 25932 bp, 28 predicted proteins | sample AntAcemetage1400_FD_179817 | JGI IMG/M metagenome (GOLD analysis project Ga0222696, IMG submission 179817) | Saline water microbial communities from Ace Lake, Antarctica - #1400 | ecosystem: Environmental > Aquatic > Non-marine Saline and Alkaline > Saline | place: Antarctica: Ace Lake... | reverse complement strand
TTGAGCTGATTTCAAAACTATTTCCAGCTCTGAAAATGAAATAACCTATTAAAATCATTAGAAAAAACTTGCAATTGAAACAAAAATGCGGTATCCTTAAGCCATTGAAAACATTGAGGAATACCGCAATGAAAGTATCGACATTTTTGGGATTTACGCAAGAAAAAATTGAATTTGTTTTGAATGGCAGAGATTTGAGTAATAGAGGAAAAGAGTTGCTGCTCTTTTTTGATTTACTTCCTCTTGGTCATTTTATTTCTTTTCCTGCATCGACAGGGCGACCGCGAAGCAGTCGGGTCAGTCTTCTTAAAGCTTTTATTGTAAAAGCAGCACTGAATATCACAGAAAACAAGCAACTTCGTGAGGTGCTATCGGGCAATAGTGAGCTTCACAAAATTTGTGGCTGGACAGAGTCAACAGAGATCCCGTCACTTCCAACTTTCTCTCGAGTTTTTAAAGAGTTTGCTGAAATGAAAGTAGCCGAAAATATACACGCAACGCTGATTAAGACGGCGCTAAAAGATAGTCTGATCGGGCATGTGTCACGAGATGCATCTTCAATTACGGCAAGGGAAAAGCCTATCAAAAAGGCAAAGAAAATAAAAAAGAAACCAGGAAAAAGAGGTCGTCCGAAAAAAGGAACTCCTCTCAAAAAGAAAGAATTAACCAGAATCCAAAAGCAGATGAATTTAGAGCTTGACGGGATGATGAAAGATATTCCGACAGCATGCGATTATGGATATAAAATAGGGAGTAACGGCAACCCGTTGTACTGGATCGGATACAAATTGCATACGGATTGGAGTGATGAAGGAATTCCTTTAAGCTATATTGTAACATCAGCGTCTCTGCATGATTCTCAAGTATCAATACCGCTTACAGCGATAAGTTCAAGAAAAGCGACCTATTTGTATGAATTGATGGATGCCGGATATGATGCGCCTGAAATTGATGAAATATGTAGAAAATACAACCACATCCCCATTATTAAACCAAACAAAAGAAGAAGCAAAAACCCACGAACACTAGATCCGGCAGAACGAAGACGATATCGTGAGAGAACTACTGCAGAAAGAGGGTTTGCAGCATTAAAAGACGATTTCAGGATTGATAAAAGTCGTTTTCGAGGAAATGATAAAATCGCAAGTCATATCGGATTTAGCATGATAGTTTTGACTTTGAGAAAACTGCTACAATATTCAAAAAAGTTCCCATTTGTAGAACAAACTATAAAAGAGGTTGCCTGAAGTGATTAGAAAGCGATTAAACAAAGCGAGAAACCCCGTAAGACCTTAAAAAAGAAGGGGTTAGCAGAATAGGATCTCTGAGATTCAAATAAAAAAGAAATTGCTTTTAAAATGAGGTTTTGATAATCTGAGATGTTTGAGTTTTGAAATTAGCTCTTCTATAGTGTAAAATTTCCAGTTTCGATTAATATATGGAGGTCTTCATGAGGTTTCTTGTTTTCTTAATGTTGTTGTCTGTGTTCACTGGTTGTGATGAACAGACTGTTGCGGCAGTTTCAGACCAAAAGGACGAAATTGTTGTAAACACAAAATGCTCTGCGGGAAGTTTCTCTCCTGATGGAGAAAAGATCGCCTGGAGTGCTGAAAAGTTTAAGGGTTTGTATTCTAAGGATCTTTCAAGTGGAAAAGTCACAGATATAAGCACAGAGAACATGGCCGGTTGGAAGTTTTCATGGGCTCCTGACAGTTCAGGAATTGCTTTTAGAGAAAGATTGGAAAATGGAAAGTTCACAATTATGAAAAGAGAACTTGAAAAAGATTCAAACGAACTGGTCAGTGAGTTTTCTGAAACTGTTGCACCTCCTATCTGGAAAGATTCCATATATTCAGTAAACACTTTGAGATCTTCAAATATCTCTCTAGCTAAAAAACCTGTTTTGAACTTAAAGACGCCTGTAAGAAAGTTGAAATTCAATGCTTTTACTTCGTCAAACAGAGTTTCTGTCATCAACCTGAGCACAGGAAAGATACAAAATCTACCTGAAGGAACTCACTCCCCTGCTCTTTCTCCGGATAACAGCAACCTTCTTTTTGTAGAAAAGAATAGCATTAAGGGCATGAACTTTAATAATGGATCCATCACTACTATTGCTCAGGGTTCTTCACCTTCATGGTCGGGGAATTCAAAGATAGTTTTTAACCAGACGATTGATGATGGAAGAAACATCACTTTTTCGGCGGTTAAACTTTATGACATTAAAAGTCAGAAAATATCTGATATTTCTGTCGAATCGGGGAGAATCCCACTCTTTCCATCTTTATCTTTTGACGGAAACAAACTTCTATACACGGATGGAGTCACTGGAAAGTTGCTCATTCACAACTTAACTGAGAAAGGGAGGACATTATGAAGATAAAAAATCTACTTTTATCCTTAGTTGTCACCCTTCTTGTTCCTTTTATCCTTTCAGCAACGCTAACTGGAAAAAAGATCTGTGTCGATCCGGGACATGGCGGAAGTGATCCAGGTGCAACAGGAGTAAATGGAAGTGCTCTTCCCAATGAAGCTGATCTCGTCCTTGGTATAGACCTGCGACTCAGATCAAAACTGGAAAACGATTCAGCAACAGTTGTAATGACAAGAACTGATGATGACAGTGTGGCCCTTTCAAATAGAGTTGCCATCGCAAACGACAGCAGCGCAACGATCTTTGTTTCGACACATCTTAATTCATTCAGTGATCCTGCTGCACATGGAACAGAAACCTACGCCTATCAGTCTGGAACTAATTCAGCAAATCTAGCCACCTATATTCAAGATGAACTTATCGACTATCTGGGCAGATTTGATCGTGGAGTAAAATACGCCGGATACTACGTTATAAAATATACAAGTATGCCCGCTGCACTTTCTGAGGGACTTTTTGTTTCCAATACCGATGAATTTAACTTAATTTCAGAATCATCAGCTCGCGAAGACCATGCAACAGCAGTTTATCGGGCGGTCTGCCAATACTTTGGAGAAACTCCGCAGGAAGGCGGAACAACAACAGATCCGGGTAATGCCCTAGGGTTTGTCTACAACGCAACTTTGGGCGAAAACGTAGAGGGAAACAGGGTTGCAGGTGCTGACTGCTATCTTACTCAGAGTGGTTCAAGCGACATTCATGTTGTCTCCTCTGCTACTGGCCTTTTCAGCTTTTCTAACGTGGAATCTGGAAATTATGAGCTGAGAGTTGAGAAAACAGGTTTTAACACGGCAACAAAAGATGTCTCGGTCATAGCAAATTCCGATACCTGGGCTTCAACTGGAATTACAGAAGATAATGGAGGAACGGCAACAGCATGGCTTAAAGGTTTTATCTATAATGATTCAACCGGACTTGGGAATATTGCTGAAAACCGCATAACAGATGCAAAATGCACACTCACCAACACCTCAATAAGTGATAATTCATTAGTATTTTCAGACAGTTCTGGACTTTTTCGATTCAACGAACTCGAAAATGGAAGCTACACAATGAAGGTTGAAAAGTCAGGGTTTACCACAAAAACAGTAAGCATCACAATAATTGACGGAGAGAACTGGGGATCAACTGCAATTGAGGAAATTGGTGCTATTGAACTTGGTTCTTTAAGCGGATCTATCACATCTTCATCCACATATTCAGTAATTGATGGCGCTCTGTGCGTTCTCACTTCAAACGACTCCGGCGATCCTTTTACCGTTTATTCAGACGCGTCAGGGAAATACTCTTTTGAAGACATGGCTCCAAGCGGATACTCTCTTGCAATCGAAGCTGACGGATATGAAAAATGGCAGGGAAATGTCACAATAAATTCAGATGAGGAAACAGTTAAGGATGTTCAGCTGGAAGTTTTAGAAACAACTGATGAAACTGAAACTCCTGATGAAGAAGGATCTGACAGTGAAGTTGAAGATGAAGGTCAGTCAACAACAGATAGTGAAGTTAATGACGACAATCAGGAAACTCCTGAAAAGAATGAGAATCCGGATAACACTTTAGAAACTGATGACGAAAATCTTCCTGAAGATGAGGAAGTAGGCTGCTCACTGACAACTATCTAATTCTTTTTACTGAAATTCATAGGCACCACAATCAACTTTTTCTCCAACCTGTCTTGGGTTTCCATCTATATCAGAAGAACTGAGATCTGTGTTTTTTCCGGTATCTTTACCGGGACTGTCTGATTTCAAATGATAATCAAAGTTGGCATTATCAACAAAGTAAGTGTTATAAATTTCAACCGGAGGCTCTAGGTTATTCTCGGCAGTAATATTCGTACCATCAGCATAAGTCCATGGCGTGAGCTTTGAAGAAATGTTGTTTCTGATAACAGTATCTGAGCACTGTTTGTTTTGCTTGTCCTTTCGGCACTGAATCCATGGAATAGCATCAAGTGTCGGATTTTGCGACTGAGGAGTTTTCACAACAGTATTATTCTGGACTCTGCAATTTTGCGCACCCTGAAGCGTAATTCCATGGTAATGATCTGAAACAACGAGATTGTTCTCTATCACCACGTCCTTCGCGTAACCATCAGTAATAATAATTCCCTGCATCGAATATCCAACAAGCCCGTCTGTAACCATCTGCGGAGTGATAGTGTCTTTAAAGTTATAAATTTTATTGTTCTTAAACACGACATCTTCAATAATTCCCGAAGTAACATTGTCCTTGTCATACATCTGTATTCCGTCATCGTGGTTTACACTGTAATCTTCAATATATGCATCTCTAATTTCGTTGTCAGAATAAACACTGTGACTTGAAAGTGCACGAACCGCATCAGCTCCGAAGTTATCAATAAGATTATTTGAGACTAGTGCGTAATCACCACTTGGCCTTTTTTGCAGATCCCCCGAAAAACGTCGTTTCAGCTCTGAGGCCTTGATTTAACACAACTCTACTTTCACATGCAACGCTTTGATATTATAGACTAAAAACGTTAAAATTAAGACAAAATTTAACATATTAATTTATAAACCTAATAATATTTAACTTAGCTGTGCATAATTGATTCTCCATGATTATCAAAATTCTTAGATACTGAATGTAACTTCCTGGAGCAAAAAAACCAGGGGAAATTTGATTTCTAAATCCGGAGAAGTATATTTAAAGTGAATGTTAACTGTAACAGCCTGTCTCTATTATAACTTAGCCCATGGTGGTTACTGGATCTCTTTTTTGTCACTCAGATTTTTTTCTAACCTTGATGCCAGTTATATAGACGGAACAGCCGCTTGTAATTCAACATGCAGCGGATATAGTGAAGAAAACTGTGAAACAGATGACGGATGGTAGAAGCAATGCGCAATATAGTTATTATATTTCTTCTTACTTTTCTGTGGTCATGCACATCGTGTAATGAGAACAACCCGCAGAATGATACAGTCACAGATATTGACTTAAATTCTGATAGCGATACAGAATATGATGAATCTTCTGACAAAGTGCCTGATACAGAGTTGGATGAAATGCCTGATCTTGATGAAGAAGAGTGTTTGCCGCTCTTAATTGATGCTCCATTCCCGGATAAAGATAACGAAGGAAATATCACCTTCTGTCGTCCCGGTTGTGATACCCCTTCAGAAAAAGATCCACAATGCATGTCAAATCTGTGGAAAGAACAGAACGAAGCTTTATGCACTTTACATCCTGCACATGATTGTTGTGGATATCCATGTGTGAATGAGTATCTGAAGCCAGTTACAGAAGAAGAGTTGATAAAGGAACATGAATCTTTGGCACAGTATATTCCTATGCACGAATGTGACCTCATGATAAGTCCATTTGAATGGAGTATTGATGGTACCGCTGGAGTAGTCAAGTCCTGGAACATGAGTGATGGGAAAGTGGGGTTTAAGATATCCCCGGTAGATTTGTCAGTAAAGGAGTGGCCTGTAAAAATAAAATATGTTTCGTATGATATTGAGACACAGAAGTATAACTTCATAACTCCGTCACGAGGTCAGGAACAGTCATACTTTAAAGGGAACCGTATAGGCCTTGTAGCTGATGCCAGAAGTCTTGATCTGAACAACAGTAATATCTTTCTTGCTTACATTGGGGATGATGGAAAAAAGGAACTTGTTTTCAACAGTAAAGTTAATTTTCTAGCTTATGAACCTGCATTAAATGATAAATGGGCCTTTGTCAATCTTCGGGAAACAAAGAATTCTCCATACAAAATGATGTATTCGAAGGTTGGAGAATGGAGTTGGAAAGCTCTTGGAGAAGGAACTGCAAGATATACAAGTTTATCAGACAACTACCTTGGAATATGTGATGAAGCTAAGAACGGATATATCTGCGATCTTTCAAAATCTCCGCAGTCTTTTTCAGATTGTATAAAGATCAATAAAGATGGTGAAAGAATGTCACTAATAAAGTTCAACAGAGAAAATCCAAAGGAATTTATCTACAATTTAAACGGTATCGGAATAGTAAAAGGGACCATTGGCAGTGACAAAATAGAAAGTTATGAAAATGTTATTACAGATTTTACTGAGGAGTCAGCAGAGAATTCTTATACGCTTTCTCCATACGGTTTTAAAGGTAACCTGATACTCTATGTAGAAATAACATCTGATGGCTCCTTTTCAGGTGGAAGACTGTGTTATTACCGCCTAGATAAAAAGAAGAAATACTGCATGAATAAAATGGACAGGGATACATCTTACGAAGACGGATCTACGATGTTTCCTTATGGTTTTTCAGAGTTTGAAGGTAAGTGGCTTCTATATCAGAAGCTAAGTTCAACACCTCTTATACTCAGAGATATGGAATGTTACTGCAAAGAAGAAGGGATATGTCCATTTGAGGAGTGACCTATAAACAGTTTGCGTTTCCTGTCACTGATTTGTACCAAACATTAAGTGTGGTCAGTAGTCTCAAGAAACGGTCGTTTTATAAGACAAGTTTCAAATCCGGTAAAAACAACAGTTACCATTAACAATCTGTCTTAAATACTCGTCTCATGTTGCAAAGTGTTAAATACTTGAAGTGTTGTGTTGTTTGTGGTACTTTCTTGTGATTTGTTGCCTTACACGGGGAAAAATATGAGAATTGGATATGCCAGAGTCAGCACTTATGACCAGAATTTAGATTTACAGATAAATGATTTGAAAGAATACGGCTGTGAGAAAATATTTACCGACAAGATCTCAAGTGTGAAATCTGAAAGAGTTGGTTTAAAAGCCTGTATGGAAACTCTTTCCAAAGATGACACTCTTGCAGTTTGGAGACTTGACAGACTGGGACGCTCTCTTAGAGATTTAGTATCAATGATAGTTGACCTTAAAGACCGGGGCATCAAATTCAAATCGATCAAAGACGGAAACATAGATACTACGACTGCAAGCGGAGAATTGATCTTTAATATTTTTGCTTCTCTTGCTCAGTTTGAAAGAGATCTGATAAGAGAAAGAACAAATGCCGGATTAAAAGCTGCAAGAGCCAGAGGCAAAGTCGGAGGACGGCCTAAACTCAACAAAAAAGATCCTCGGATTTCTGCAGCTAAAAGATTACATGCAGACAAATCTATACCGATTTCAGATATCGTGAAAACGCTTAATATTTCCAGATCAACTTTTTATAGATTTCTTAAAATTCCTTCAGACAGCTAAAACAGGTCTCCCTTAGTATATTTCATTCAGTAAACAAAAGAGAGCTTACAACTAATTTTCCGTTTGACATTTTTGCCTTTTGTGCAGTTAGACCCTACGTTAAGGTTTGTCATACCGGGAGGCTGAAAGTTTTTAATTCATGACAGCTTCGCTTCCACTACTCCTACAGAGAGATAACCCGGATTGATGTGAATATTTATATGAATATCGATCTGGATCAGAACTGCCCTGGGACCTTTGATTAAAATTGAGATCTCTGAGCAGTTCTGCAATAAAGGTTATTGAAAAATGTTTTGAAAAGTTCAATGAAAATTGCAATGAAAATTTCATAGAAAAGGTAAAAAAGAAACCCCCTGAGATCCGTTTAAGGAAATCAGAGGGCTATCTAAAACTCATGACTAGCGATTATTATTTTACAGGGTTCCCGGGGAAAGTCAAAAAGGAAAAAGCCCCCGGAGATTGGTTAAGATCTCCGAGGGCTTTTATATAGTTTCCTATGTACAGCATGATTATAATATCAGAATGGTTAGTAATTGCAACTGATTGGTTTGTTGCTTAAGCGTTGTGTTCTTGTGGAAAATTGTCAACTTCTGTTTTGTATCGGGGGTTTCAGATTACTTTACTACTTCCCAGTGTCCGCCTCTGGCTGAACCTATCCGCTTAACTATCCCTCTTTCTTTAAGTCGTGCAATGATTTTTTCTACACCTGTTGTGCTTAAACCTGTTTCTTTAGCAATAAAAAGGATAGTTGCCTTCCTGTTTTTTCTTAACAAGCCTAAAACTACACTTTCGTTTTCACCCAACTTTTCACCCAACCTTTCACCCAACTTTTCACCCAACTTTTCACCGACCCTGCTTAAAACAGGATGAGCAAAAAGAGTCATGGAAACACCGCCGTTTTTCTCAATTATTTCGGGTTCCGGCAGACCTGCCTCTTCACAGGCTTTGATTATTTTCAGGGTGCCGCGTCCCCAGGTGTCAATGTACCCGCCCAAAAAACAGGCATTGGCCAATAAAGGATTGCGGGGTCGTGAGTTATGTTCTTTTCTAAGATCTTCATGACTCAAACCGTAGGGGAGAGCACCTTCGTTCCAAATGGAAAGCCGATCGTCATACACTCGCATTTGAATGGTTGCTCCCATGTAGGTGCGGTGAACCAGTGCATTCAAAAGCATTTCTCTGAGTGCGGAAATAGGGTAAAGTTCATGTTCCAGACGTTGAAATCCTTCAAAAGTGATAGGACGTGTCAGAAATTTATAATTCAGCTGTACCTGAACTTCATGGAGCATTTGAACCAGATTGCCCTCTACTACTTCCTGAAAGCGGAGGTCTGCTGCATCAATGCCGAAACGGCCGATTTTCACCTGTATATTGGGATAAAACCGCATAGGATCTTTGCCGAACATGATAATTGCAGCTCGCTTGAGTTTTTTCCCATCAGTCAGTTTCAGTTTTTCAAGAAATTGGAACGTGTTCAGTCCCTTTGTTTCAGGTAATCGTCCTTTGTTTCTGCTGTCTTCAATGAATTTCTCAATACTTTTTTCATCGATATCTTTAACCGTTGCACCTTCTTCTGATACATCATCCCAAGTTTTGCCGGCTTTCTTGAGCAGAAATTCATTCAGCTCAACGCCTGTAAGTTCCATTTTTGTGCTGCCTGAACGGTAAAAAAATCTTCCTCGAAGTGAAACAGCCACTGAATAAGGGTTTACCTTTATGGAGATATATTTCTTGTTTTTTTCTTCATGCAATTGCACATCGCAGATGATGCCCATAGCATTGCGGATTTTGTTGGGGATATCTTCCAACAACCGGGCATAATCAGTCAGGTGTACCACATTTCCTGAATCGTCTCGGCCGATATAAATAATACCGCCGATGGCATTGGCAAATCCGCAAACCCATTTGAGGTAATCATTGTGCCAACTTTGTTTGTATTCAATGTTCTGTTGCTCTGGCATTATTATCCGAAACCTCTATTGGGTTGCTCTTCCCTGATTCAAATCACTTCCAAGTATAAATTTCTTCTTAGTTATTTCAATTTCTTTTTGTTTTTCTCCGATATAGGGGTTATTTGCAGATCCCCCGAAAAACGACATAGAGGTCAAAATCTGAGGATTTAACACAACACCTCTTTTGTTAAAATAAAACCATAACAAGCTAGAATTAATAAATGAGTAAAATGCTATCGGGACATTGAGTAAAGTCTAGACGTGATTTTGAGTGTGTGCTGTCTTAACGCTCCCCTATTGACTTCACTATTCGCTGCGGTTCTTAAATTCTGGTTAATTTAAGGAACTCAACACAGATTTAATCTGTATTGATCTTCCGGACAGCTGACAGAAAATTGGAGATATGAGTATCTGGATATTTGGGAGAGCGTAAAACAGGGTTTAGCCTTTAGTTATCTGGGTTTCCTGATTTTGTCGTGGGGAATTTGTACCATTTGTTTAATGGGTGACTTTACTCAAGATAGGTATTCATTCCCTTTTCAATTCTTTCAGAGGTTTTCTTCTTCATGACTTAACTTCTTAAATATTGTTTGTCGTTTTATTTTATAAAAGGATTTTTTTCAAGTTTTAACTTAATTCTTGACAGTATAAATACACAATGTTATATATACATGTTTGCTTGATTACTTAGTTGCCTTGTTTGCTTGATTACTTAGTTGCCTTGCTTGCTTGATTACTTAGTTGCCTTGCTTGCTTGATTACTTAGTTGCCTTGTTTGCTTGATTACTTAGTTGCCTTGTTTGCTTGATTACTTGGTTACCTTGTTTGCTTGATTACTTGGTTACCTTGTTTGCTTGATTACTTGGTTGCCTGATTACATGATTTTGTTAAAGGAGGGTTACATGAAGATTATTTCAATCGCAAATAAAAAGGGCGGAGTAGGTAAAAGCACAATTGCCACCAATCTAGCCTGTTATTTTGCGCATTCAGGGTTTAAGGTCGTTCTGATCGATGCAGATGAACAACAAAGTTCAATGATTTTTCAGGAATCACGGCCAGACGATGCAGTTCAATTTCAAATAGTTTCAATTATTACCAGTTCAATTTTTGAAGAAGCGGAGAAGTTCAAGGTTGATTATGTCATTATAGACGTTCCCGCAAAAGATAGCCCTGTTTCACGGGCTTCCGTTGCGTGTGCCGACAGGGTAATTGTGCCAATTCAAGCTAGCCAGTATGATATTTTAGCCTCAGAAGGAACTTTTGAACTTCTTGAAAAAATCTCGGCAAGTAATGAGGATTTCAAATTTGCAGTTATCAAAAATATGATGATGCCTAATCCTCAATTTCTTCTCAACAAAGAGATTGACGAAGTTTTAGAGACTTATAGAAATAGATATGGTTTGCACATTTTTGACAGCTCCTTGTGTTACAGGGTCGCTTATAAGAACAGTGCCGAAGAGGGGTTATCTGTTGCAGAAATGAAAGGCGAAAAATACAAAAAGGCTACAGACGAATTTTCTAACTTTTACAATGAGGTATTAAAATGGGTTTAAAACCGAGAAAAGACAAAAAGATACTTAAAGAAATCGTAACTTCATCGCCTAATGAAAATTCTAAGCATAAAGATATTTTGGAGCGAACACCTATTGCTTTCAGAGGACATCGTAAATTGTGGCTTGATTTTGATTACTGGTGTAGATCAAATGGATTATCAAGAAGCGATGTTTTAGAAGATTTTTTGTTAAAATCTTTAGAAAAGACCAAGGACGATTACAGGTAGATTGTTTTATCCTTTCCCGTGTTCAAGCTCTCCTTTCATTATTGAGATCATAACCGATTTAGTTAACTGTTCTCTAGTCATTATTCCTTTTTCAACTTTATCTTCGTCAAACTCATACTGATGGTGTTTTAAAGCTCTTTTTCTTAACAGATCTCTATTTTCAGCACTCATTTCATTTATGGCCAGTTCAGCTATCTCCGCAAGCTTGTTTTCTCTCTCTAACAGCTCCCCTTTATCCTTATCATTGAAAAAAGTCATTTGCCTGTTATCTTGGGTCTCTTCAAGAAACTCGTCCTGTACTTCGTGTATAGATATTTTTTCCTGTCCAGTCGTTGTTCTGGATGCTTTTTTATTATAAGAATTAACCATGTTATTATCTGAATTAAATATAAACGTTACATAAGAGTTGCCTACAGGCTTTGTTTTTACAAAGTCATAATCTCCGATTAATTCTTTTTCTTTAAGTATTTCACATGATTTATTAATTGATTTTAGTGTGTTTGCTATGTTTCTTGATTCCCATGAAAGAGGAATTCTTGAGGCGAGAAAACGACATGATCTTCTAATATAATTTTTGTTCTCCCATCCTTTCCATTTGGTTATCATGAGATATATTTTTCTTGCTGTGGCATTTTTTATTTCTAAAAGCTTTTTCTGATCAAAGTACAAAAACCCTTTCTTTTCAAGATTTCTATACATAAAACTTCCGAACTCTATAACTAGGATTTCATTTATTTTGCTATTCCTAAAACACTTCTGATATTTTTCTCTTTTATCTTCCGGAATTTTTAAAACCTTTTCAAAAGTATATGTCAAGGCGTGTTGCAAAATAGGAAAAGGCTCTTTACCTCTCATTTTCATTTTATGTTCAGCACTATAAACAAGGTTTTGTAGCTCTACATTACAATTACTTAATCTTTCGAGGCTGTCTTTTATTCTTGTCAAGTCATTATAGTGTACGCCTGATACTTTAGCCAATGTAAAATAATCCGTAATAACTTCCGGTCCGCCCTGTTCCCTTGAAAGTTTCAGGATTCCATAAAAAATTTTCTCGTCAAATTCCTGGGGGATCTTATGCGATATTAGCCCCGGTTTTCCGGAAGGTGAAACCATCATATAACTTTGATTTTTCTCTGAGAAAATGTATTTTCGAGCTCTTCCCTCATCTACCTTTTTATCCTTTGTGAAGAAGGGGAGCTCTATCATGTTAAACTCGTACTTTATCAGGTCAGTATTGTTCTCAAGTTCCGTGTCAGAATCAAGATCATAGTTGATCTCCTCAAGTTCGATTTTTGTAATGCTAAGATCAACTTGACCACTGTCATGTTTCTGCACTTGTTTTTTAGCCATGTTTTAGCTCCTTTAAAAGAGTTAAGTATCTAATATTATTCATTTCAAATTATCAGTGAACACACGGAATATTTTTCGTTATTTTTCGTTATTTTTGGTCTTTTTAGTCGTTTTTATCATATTTTTCATCCTGAATTTGTAAATAAACACAATCTTTCCACTGAAGCTATCATTCTGTATTGATATTGTCAAGAATATTATCAGTGAACACACGGAATATTATCAGTGAACACACGGAATATTATCAGTGAACACACGGAATATTATCAGTGAACACACGGAATATTATCAGTGAACACACGGAATATTATCAGTGAACACACGGAGAATTTAGCGGTTACTGTGGCAGATCACCTTTAATTCAGAACACTTGCAGACTTTTTTCAACATTCCCCTATAACAGTATTAACAGAGAGAAATAAAAACGTGCCCGCACACGCGTAACGCGCGCGAGGAGACGAGCGGAGCGAGTCGAAAATTTCCGGAAACCGCGTATTGCTACGCAATAAGGATAAAAGGCGGGAAGTCTTCATGCAAGCATGTAGACATTCACCTGATCCGCCTTTTTATACTGATCTTCAAGTCGCTATGCTCCTGATTTGTTCTTTTACCCAGCTTATCTTTGATAAGCAACATAGTAATTACAGTGCAGCACTTGAAACCGTAACTGCTTTACGGTTCAGTGCTTAAACGATACAGGTTCCACCAAGGTTTTATGGAAAAATGCTTTTATAAGGAGGAAAGGCTCTAGCTTTTGATAAAAGAATAGTAATGACGCTCTAAACACTCCATTCTTAGGGGTTTCACGAAGCCATTTAGTGTTAGTGGTGTATTTAAGGTGTTAGTGGTATCTCGGTAAACGTAAGAAGTGTTTAAGAGCTCAGAGAGCTTAAATCAAATTTCTTCGTTTAACATTTTATCCTTTTATGCAGTTATGGGCATTATTCATTTTCGGATGGAAATTTAATCTGTATTAAAAACTTTAAGAAATGTAATAGATTTGTAGAATATGTCTGATACGAACTTTTAAAGAGGTGAAAATCTTGGGTAATTCTTCAGCTATTAAAACTTATCTGGACAAAGTTTTAAGTAAATACCACATTGGAAAAGCGACCAAACAGACATACCGGAAAAAATTCCCGCTTTTGATTTCAACAATAATTTTATTATCATTCTTACTCCAAAGCTGTGTGGTTGGTCTAAATAAGTACGGTGCATCAGTACGTTCTGTTCAGGATAAAATAAACTATAAATGTAAATTCATTACGACCGTTACCGGGTCGGGTTCTTGGGGGACCAGTTCTGCTCATGATGCAGAGGGGGCGATGAACGAAATAAGAAATAGAGTCGCAGAGGTAGGAGGGAATGCATTTAAAATATTGAATATCGACTCTGATGCATTCACATCGACTGTTGTTGCAGAAGCATTAAAATGTGAATTTAATGACTAACTGTAACTGCTAAGACTTATAGGTCCTTTTTCTGTATTAATAAGCGTTATTTCTTCAGTAGTTTGAGTAGTAAAGTTTGTTTTAATGTGAGGTGAAAAATGAGTTTTTTTAGTAAATTTATAGGAAAATCTGAGCCCTCTTTACAGGAAAAAGTTAAAAGATTAGGTGATCTTTATCAAGAAAACGCCTCAGATTTATACAAAATCATTTTAAGACAAGTCCAATCGGACAATACGGATTATTTAAATAAAATTAAAAATTGTAGTGATGATAAATTAAACAGTTTTCTCATACCTTGTCTGGCTGCTCAATTGATGATTACAGCAAGATTTGTTTTTGGTCAAAAATATATAACAACAAGAGAAGAAATGGACCAGATATTTTTTTCAACGATCCCTAGTGATATTATCACTCCTGTGACTGAGTATTTTAATAAATATCAGGCAATCCCTCCAGATCGTCCCGAAGTTATGGCTAGCAAGTTTGGTGCAGATGTTACGATTCCTTTAATTGACAAGGATGATGTTGCTTTCGGTTTTTCTATTGGATTTATTTATACGGCGTGTTTTATCTCAAGAACGGAGTGGTGTGTAGCTAATGCTTTTGGAGATAAAAAGATGATGAAAAGATTAGAATATTCTCTAAGCTTATTTTAAAAATTATTATAATTAAATTAAAGACAAGATCCATATCTAGTTTACATAATGGAGATTAAGCGAAGTTGAGTGAAATGGAAATGTTTCAGTAGATTTAAAGGCTTAAGGTCGTTTTTGGGTTTTATGTGTTTTCGGGAAAAGGGAGCAAACACAAGATGTAGTGGTGTCGGGTGTTTTTTTGACATCCATTTTTACCTTAGCTACAATGATTCAACTTGCAACGGATTATAATGAAGATAACTGTGAAGAAGATGACGGATGGTAAGCAGCAGAGCTGCCGTGAATTGTAAAAAGTGAATCGTAAATGTAAACGACTCACTTTAATTGGAGGTTTTTAATGCGTATCATTCTGACCATATCTCTTTTGTTTTTGTTCTGGTCATGCACCTCGTGCAGTGAAAACAAAACTGACAATGATAATGTTTCAGATAAAGATTTTTCCAGTATTGTTGATACTGAAACTACGGATGCAGACACAGATACAATCTCTGATCCGGACATTTCTGATGTAGATCAGAGTAGCTTTGATGAGGATGCCGACACTGATGCAGATTGTCTTGATCTTCGATACAATGAAAACACGGTGAAGACAGATTTTCCGTTTACAGACAAAAACGGAAAATCTACATTCTGCCGTCCGGGGTGTGACACCCCAACAGAAACAGATCCGCAATGTGTTAGTAATATCTGGAAATGGACTAACTGGGAAAAATACCAGGAATATCTTGAAGCAGAAAAAAAGAACTCAAGTCAGGATTCTATAAGAGCATGTTACCCTTGGCCTTGCGTGCTGCCGGATATGAAAGGGCGGATTCTTGAAACAATGAACAGCAGTTGTGATAAGCTACTTTCAGGATATGGATTTCAAGCTACTTTTGGAGCGGTCTGGTCACATGGAATGAGTGATGGTGTCGCAGGTATGATGCTGGACAGGAACGCAATTGAATATGATCCTGAAAAAGACGAATATACTAATTTAGGACAACCTGCCGCAGTGCTGGTTTATAATAGAAACAGATATATAGTTCCTGTTTATGATAGAGATCATTTGGAGGAAAATTGGAAGTCGTTCGTAGTCAGTATTGAAAAAAGAAATGACAAATATTATTATGAACTTATCTATGACAACAAAGATCATAATGCATATTTATCAAGATCTCCATTTGTCGGGAAGGACTGGGTTCTGATACAGGTCCGCTCAGGAAAAGACGGTTATGATACCGATGTAAAATATGCAAAGGCAGATGACTGGGGCTGGCACAGTCTTAATATAGGAAAAGTTCAGGAAGGTAACATTGTTGATGACAGGTTGACTTTCATAATAAATGATGGCGTGAATGACCGACAGATATTCTACTGCGATATGAGTAAATTACCTTCCAGCTTTAATGACTGTGTGAGAGTTACGCGAAAGCTTGAATCAGGAGGATATGAACTTGGCCACAGCCCGAGAATAGATGAAAACAATAAAAATCGTATAATTTATTATTTGTGGGGGAAAGAAGAGGGAGATTTGTCTTTTGTTGAGGTATTGTTCAACGGTAATACTCCTGAATACAAAGAATATAATGCAGATCATCTTGTTCAACCTGAAAAAGTCAATGGTAACACTATGCTTTACGCAAGTTACTATAACAATGAATTTATTAACTGTTGGTATAGATTTGATAAAAAGAAATCTTATTGTCCCATAGACCCTTGGTCAATGCTTTATGGTTCTTTCGATGGCAAGTGGCATTTATGGAAAGACGGACCATTTTTTTATATTAGAGATTGGGAATGCTACTGTAAAGAAGAGGGGGTGTGTCCGTTTGAGGAGTAGACTGTATTTGCACCTTTAGTATCAGTTTCCTTTTGAAACCCATCATTAAGTTGCATTAAACTCCACAACACAAACCGTTATGTTGCAAAGTGTCGAGTTGGAAATTGTCAGATTGAATTAAATCAGAGAGTTGCAGAACAAACTCAACACTTTGTATATTGTGTTGAGTTTGAGAATTTAAGACAGCTGTATCTTTTTTTAGGAAACAGGTGGAAAAGACTCGTGTAAAAGCAAAAAAGGCCAATTTGCTGGGGACAATCTTAGTTAAATCAAGGACATTTGTTTTGTTTGCAAAAATCGACTTCTGACTATATGCTATTCTAAACTTGACAATGATATTGTATGTAATATCGTTGATAGAATTTTAGAGGTTGTTTGCATATGGGAGTTTCTTTAAAAGTTGTTAAGAAAGTTATTAACAATCCAAAGAATATAAGTTTTGAAGACATTAAGAAATTGCTTGAATCTTTTGATTATAAATGTTTTCAACCAAATAGAGGAGGCAGTCATTATGTTTTTAGAAAAAAAGGAGAACAACCTATTTGTGTTCCTAAAAAGAAACCCGTAAATGTTCATTATGTAAAAGAAATAATTAGTTTATTAGATTTGAGGTCATGGTATGAAGAAAGCAAAAAGCATTGAGTATTACAAGAATCTTCCTTACACAAAAGAAATTGTGAAAAGTGAAGATGGATATTTTATAAAAATAAAGGAATTAAGAGGTTGTATTTCTGTAGGAGAAACAATTGAAGATGCCTGTATGATGATTGATGATGCGTTAGAGTCATGGCTTGAGGCAGCAATTGATGATGAAATAAATATTCCTTTTCCCAATTCAATGAATGAAAAAGAATACAGCGGGAATTTTGCTCTTAGAATGCCTAAATCGCTTCATGCTAGTGTTTCAGAGCAGGCGGAAATAGAAGGTGTTAGTGTCAATCAATATTTAGTATCAATAATTTCTGCAGGCAATCAAAATCTTAAATTTGGTAAAAAAGATTTATCATGTGCTGAATCTAATGAAGAAGTCTCTCTTGACCAGGACTTTAATATGGAGACACCAGATCTCCCAAAAAATGTTATAAAATTTAGAAAAGTATCGGGGGAATAAATGGAGACTAAATATAAAGCTTTAATATCCTCAATAGAAATTGAAAATATTTTCATAGAAGAAGTGTCTTTTAAAAGGCACAGCTTTCCTGACCCACAAAAATATCCGGAGCTTTCTGTAAACATTGCATCTAGCAAGGGAAAATATAGTCAGAGCAAAAGCAAATTGACAATAAACAAGAATGTTGTGTTTAAAATTGATTCAAAAGGTCTTAAAAATACAAAGAAAACAAAAATATTTGAACTTAATGCAGTTTTCACTGTTGTATATAATACAAAAGAAAAAATGACAGATGAATTGTTTTTAATATTTGATAAGAAAAATGTTCCTATAAATATTCACCCGTATTTAAGGGAAATTATTTACAATGCTATGAGCAGGGCGGGACTTCCGCCTGTTGTTATCCCTGTTTTAAAATCTTTCCAAGGGTAGTTGTAGCGAACGCGGTTTACTTGTCCTGAGTTAATCTAATGAGAATTTTTAATCGACATAATCCAATGATTTAAAAAGAAACCCTCTGATATCCGTTCCCGGGGGGGGGAGTAGATCGATATTTTCTTAGAGGTCAGCTCACGAAACGGAAAATATCGTACGTTAAGAGATTTTCCGTCATCTATGTTGTTTTTCGGGGAATGGGCAAAAAGGCCAGGTTGATAGTTTTGTTGACTTCCTGGAGACAAACATTATTCTTTCATATCGTGATCCTTTAAGGATCGTTCGTTTGACATGTGTTGTTCGATGAGTATAAATTCTTCTGGAGGAGTTCTTTTTGTCGCACAGGCCAAAATACGATTATGAGAAGTTTAGAAAAGCTTGTGGTAAAAACAAAGGAAAAAAAGTAAATGTTTGGGAAAATGCAGCAGAAGATGCAGAAAGGTTATTTAGAAAAGACGAGGAAGCTTTGTTAGATTTTATTTATAAAAAAGGGTTTGACTCAATAACTTTTTTTAATTCGTCTCCTCATAGAAATATTAAAGGAGTGTTTATAGATGAATATGAATTTAGAACAGGTGGTATTACAGGATACATAGCTTTTTTTAAAGTAAATGAGAATTGGTCTATTAAATCTTTTCACCAGTCAGAAACAAGATTTACTTTACTTGGTGATGAAATTAAAAAATTAAAGGAAAAGAAGGTGCTAAAATGAAAAAGAAATCATGTCCGGTATGTGGTTCAAAAGAGATTTCATTAAAAAAGAAAAAGAAAGTGATTAAAGATCGTTTAGGGGGTGAAGAAACCGTTTCTGTAAATATATACTCATGCCCGGTATGTGGAACTACTGGAGATTTATTTAAAGAAAATGTTCAGGTTATTAGAAAAGCTTATCTTTCATTAAACGAAAAGGCCGCGAAAAATAGCATAGATTTTTTAATTAAACAGGGACATAGCCTTTCTTTTATTGAAAGAGTTTTGGGTTTGTCTCAGAGAACTTTAACAAAATGGAAAATAGGCGCAACAAAACCTTCAGCTCCAGGCGTTACGTTATTGAGGTTTTTAGAAATTTTTCCAAAGCTTTTAGATGTTGCAGAAAACAATTTTGATAAAGATATAGCAAAAATGATACTGTTAGAAGAAGTTGCTAATCAGGCTGTTGAATATGATGAAATTTTTACAGCTGCTTCAAAAGACGAGTTTTTCTTATACATAAAAAAACGTGTTAAAGTTAATAAAAATAAAAGCAGTAATTGTTTTGATAATGAAATTCAATTAGCAATTGAAGCACAATAAAGGAGTTTAATATGAAGCTGAGAACATTTATAATTTGTGATGATATAAGAAGTGAAGTTAATGGAAAGAACTCATTGATTGGAACATATAGGGATAAAATCATTTTTAATATACAAAAAGGTCAAAAGAATACTTGGCCGAAGGTAATAAAATTGGCTTTTTATGTGGAAATATTGGTTGAAGGATCTCTACCTAAAACTTTCGTTTTTAAAAGGATTGATGAAGAAGGGGTTGAAAGTGTAGTCTTACAGGGGGACTTGCCTTTTAAAAAAGATAGTACTCTTTTTAGAATGAATTTAATACACCCTGCTTTTATGTTCAATAAGGTCGGAACTATTATATTTAAGCTAGAGTTTTTTGATAAAACCGGGAAGCTAACAAACGCAATAGAGCCCCCGATGGTTTTTAAAGTTGAAGAACAGTTTGTAGGTTCTTAAACCACTGACTTCCGTTCCCTGAGATCAGAGGACTATATAAACCCAATGCACACCATAAATATTTTTGCTTCTTCACCAGAATTCGTGGGTGAACTTTTGTTCAGGCCCAGTGGAAGCGAAGCTGTCATAGACGGCAAGGTAGATTTTAAGTTGTTGTAATTGTTAAGTTCCCCGGGGGGGAGCAGATCGATATTTTCTCACAGGCTGATATATTCAGTTTGGACAGGGCAACGAATTTAATCGTTACCCCACCCTGTTGATTCAAACAACTAAGTCTAAATCAACCTGTTTGGTCAGAAATTCGTTCAGTTTTCCAGTACCAGCGAATAATTAAATTCTCTGTTGTTACTGAAAGATTTGTTTTAGTGTTGTCTGCACCCCTTTGGCCCCATCATTTCTGATGAAAAGTCCTCATTACGAAGACACCTCATACGGGTACTCTGTGCCCACCTGCTGCATAAATGCAACGTCTTAGTGGTTACATCACCGATTCATCCAAAACCGCACTTATCATCCCGAAAGATTGATAGTACGCAATTGTGAGCTTTTACCTCACTTTTCCCGTGTGTACTTTTAGGCGCCCCGAGTGCCAATGAAAAAAACATCATCATCCCCTAATTAAAGAGTTCGACTTTGATTCTACCGTTCTGCAGATGCTCCATAAACATGCTAATCTTTTCTGGAAGCTTTCAGTCTACGACGTAGCAGAGATTGACTTACTCACACATACTAGGTTGACTTTTACGAGGTTCTTGTACATCGCCTTGAATACTTGGCTCGCAGAATAAATCTGCTTTTCTTACCGGTCTTGTTTCAACCGCAGAGCTGCTCTAATCGCAGGGGCTTATATCAGATGTTTAGTCTGATTTTCAAGTGGTCAGCTTGATTTAATCCCCCTGCAACCGCCCTGATGCCTTGTACGTTAATCCAAATCTTAGATCTGAGATCTAGGATCTGGATTCCCGCAACTAAAAGGAAAAAAGGATTATCCAGTCGCACTACATCTGATAAAACATTTTGTCGGAAACACATGAACTCAAGCAACGATCAGTCCCCACACAAAAGTGTGGATTCCTAACGCGCCTGGTTCCCGAACTGTACGGGCGTCTTTCGATCGCATACAGCTCTCCAACAACACCACTGAAAAAGATAAAGAGTGACCAAACTCCGTTGACTTTTTAAGTGGCTTAAAACAAACAAATTAGAACGAAATGAATTTGACGATTTTCAGAAGGTATCGGAAAGAATATCCGGCTGGGTTTCTGAAAAGAACTTACTTTCAACTAAAACGAACAATGACCGATGTGATTATAGGTGTTCGTCTGTTTTAATGCAAAAAGTAATATCCAACATGCTACGTCAATATATATTTATATTACATTTTGTAATTATTAAGGAAATTATATATTGACACTGGCAGTATAAATTCAATAACTTGAAAATTCATTTAATATCATTAGAATGGATATCATGTTAAAGGGTCCCTGGTACATAAACCTGAGAAAAAAACAAGCGTTTATTGCTCGGCTACAGGTCTATAAAGATAAGAATCTCATGTCATTTTTCGAGCATGATCTGACAGAAAATTACGCTCGAATTCTTGCTGAAAAATACTTCCCACAATCGATGGATGGAGTCGTATTTGATGACATCGTTTTACTGTATAAATTATTCCTGGTACTATCCCCGATTTCTCAGAAACAGAAGTACGGTTACAAGGTCGATATGACCGAAGGAGTTTTTCAAAGTTGGCTGCGAAAAAATATAAATAAACGTACTGCCAGATTTCATATTTCAGTAACGGAACTTAAAAGAGAACTCGTTTCGGAAAAACTTGAAGAGGGATTTAAAAAGGCAAGAATTGACGCTCCGGAGTTTTTCAAAATAGCCGAGGAAGCTTTTCAGATAAGTTACTCAAATGAAGCATTAAGGGGATCTCTCGCAAACAGGATCTTTGACCCCTTTATGTTTTTTGAAGAGGGTGAGGGTTATCGTCAAAGGAGAGGCAATCAGATTATAAGACTTGAGAAGAATTCTTTTCCGGGAAGTACGGATCTGACACATAAAAAAGCAAGAGTTGGAAAATACATTATCAGCCTTGATAAAAAGAAATTAGGAGAGGGCAGCTTTCTGAACATGGAATCAATTCCGGAAATGCAGGAAGAATTTAAGAAGAACATGAGCAGTATTTTAAAAAGCAAAACTCCCATTGACAGAAAGTTGCAGTTATGCAGATACCTAAATGCTGATTTCATTGAATCAATAAAATATGCGAAAACGAATGATGAGAATATCAGAGAGCTTTACAAATGGTTGTTAGGAAATAAGGCCATAAAGCGATTAGCCTATACCAGAAAGGCGTTTTATGGATTATCAGGAGAGTTGCATAAACAGTACCTGGACAAGAAGACCGGTAACAGGATGTTTTTCCCTAAGAGAAACTTTTTCTGGAATATCAAAGAAGTTAAAGAAATAGAATACCGTCACTTTTTCAGTCCATATACAGAGAGGTAATGCTATGTTGTAATTAATTCAGTGATTTTTTTGACGACATCATTAATAATATAGTTTTTAACGGATCCCACTTTTCTATCAATAATTTCTCTGTCTGCTGTGAATATTTTATTGGGTCTGATGTTGCTTTTTTTGTCTAGGCTTCCACAGATCATATCTTGCGTATTGTCAAGAGGAATCGAGTACATATCATTATTGTTTTGACTCGTTATTTGACAGACAATAACATCGTTGCCGCTTAATGGTTTTAATACCAATGCGGGTCTTTTTTTTATGTCGCTGAGGTCTGAGAAGGGGAACAGTATTACAACGACATCTCCTCTTACAAGTTTTGCCATGCTTCGTCTTCCTCGGGAAGAAGCCAAGTTTTACTTAAAGCTTTTTCACTTGCAAGCATTGGACTGTAAGGAGATAGATCAAGGCAGTTCTTTGTGCTGAATTGAACGGTGTCTTGTGGATATATAATAATTCTTCTTATTTCTGTGCTGGAATCAAAACTTTTTAATGCAATACAGCCGTTAGTGCTGCCGTCTGTTCTTTCTAGAAGTCCATAACAGTTCATTGTCTAATACTCTCCATTTCTTTAATTTTTCCTGACAACCAAGCGTTAATGCTTTTGGCAGTCTCAAGGTCTATTATTACCCCACTTACAATTTCACGTATAATACCTTCTTTTGATGTTTTGTTTGTTTCTATTCCAATATTCCCGTCTATAATTTCATGTGTTACAGATTGGGGAATAGGAAATCTTTCACAAAAGAAACTCATGATAATGTGACCTCTAGGAGTCAATCCTCCATGTAGCCCATCAACATGATTCATGATGAGGTTATTGTTCTTAATATAATTGAACTTAATCTCATTCTTTTTATCTTTGTTCATCTTTTCCTCTTTTCACAAAAACTTAAAGCGAGAAATAATATCTTTCTTATGACAAAAAATCAACCCTGAGTAATCTTCATGACTTGTGGCTCTATTCTACTGTTCCTATTTTACGGTTAATTTGAATGCTGTCAAATGATAGAAAAAAAGAAACCCTCTGAAATTCGTTTAAGGAGATCAGAGGGCTATCTAAAACTCATGACATGCACTTATTCTTTTATATTGATCCTGGGGAAAGTCAAAAAGCCTCAGAAAACCAATGAAGGTCTTCGAAGGCTTTTATATAAAGCTTATGACTAGCAGAGTTATAATATCATAATACCTAGCAATTGCAAGAGGTTGATTTATTGCTTTAGTGTTTTAACGTTTAAACGCTTTAACGTTAAGTTGCTTTATGTTTGTCTGGGGTTTTCTGCTGTCTTAACGCTCCCCTTCAGACTCCGCTATTTGCTGCGGTTCTTAAATTAAAGGTGTTAATTTAAGGAACTCGATACAAGTACCGTGTGGTACAAGTATCGATCTTCCGGACAGCTGACAGAAAATTCACTACTGTGAACTTTTGGATGTGAGGATTGAAATCTGTTCGGGCACACTTTTCCTATAATGTCCCCCTGTTCTTGACAACAAAAATAAATAAAATGTGTTAAGAGACAGGAGGAGGAAAAAGAAATGAAGTACAAGAAACACAGTAATGAATTTAAGGCAGCGGTTGCTCTTGCGGCGATTCGTGGTGACAAAACGATTGCAGAGTTATCAGAGGAATTTAATGTGCATCCGAACCAGATAGTTCGCTGGAAAAAGGATGCGGAGAAAAATTTCAAGGCGATATTTGAAAAGAATCGTGAAATGAAGAAAGAGCTTGAAGAAAAGGAGAAGGAGCTGGAACGCACTCAGAAGAAGCTGGGACAGACAACAGTTGAAGTTGAGTGGCTAAAAAAAAAGTTAGGACCATACCTTTAGAAAAGAGGCGAAAAATGATGAAAAAGGAAGAAAAATTAAGCATATATCGTCAAAGCGTTCTGCTGGAAGTTTATCACACCAACTTCTATCACGTTAAGGCAGATAAAGAAGATAAGTATCTAAAAATAAAGGATAAAATGATTGACATCTGGAATGAAAACCCTGCCCGGGGAGTCCGATACATAAGAGATGAATTGAGGAGGGAGGGTCACTTTGTTAGCAGAAAAAAGATAGGGTTGCTGATGAAAGAGCTAAAAATAAAAGCGATAATGCCTAAGAGGAATCTATCAAAGCCTAACAAGGAACATAAGAAATACCCATACTTGCTAAGAGGCGTTGAAATTGTCCGCCCCAACCAGGTCTGGAGTACTGATATCACATACATAAAACTTGATAAAGGACATGTTTATCTTGCAGCAATAATAGACTGGTACAGTCGGAAAGTTCTTTCATGGAGACTGAGTAATTCGCTTTCAAACAGTTTCTGCATTGACGCACTTAACGAAGCTCTTGTAAAATACGGAAAACCTGAAATATTCAACACGGATCAAGGATCTCAGTTCACAGCGGCGAACTGGATAGAAGTACTGCAAAACCGTGAAATAACGATAAGCATGGACGGAAAAGGAAGAGCACTGGATAATGTTTATATTGAAAGGCTCTGGCGGACTGTGAAATATGAACATGTTTTCATTTGGTCTTTTGAAAACGTGCTTGAACTTAAAGAAAGTTTGAAGGGCTTCTTCTATAAATACAACAATTTAAGAGGTCATCAATCATTAAAGGGAATGACCCCGAACGATGTTTATTGCGGAAGATATTATGAAAGGGAAACAGCATGATGGTTTATACACAATTTTTTTCGGAGAATTGTCTTGACTTGGGGGACATCACATCCTTTGGTTAAAAAAATTGTATTCTTCATTTGGGCTTGGTATACTGACCTGTATTTATTACTAAATTTTGGAGGTCAGGTATGCTTGCTTTATATATCATAATAGGAGCTGCTCTTTTATTTGGTATTATTCAATTGTTTTCTTCGGATAAAGACAAAGCAGAGGACAAGTTAAAAGATGCGGGGGAGGCCGCATTTGGAGGAGCTGCTATTTCTGCTGGTTGTCTGTTACAATGTGTCTTTGCGGCTATACCTGTTTTAATAGGGATTATGCTTATAAGGGGTTGTTCTTAATCTTTTTGGAGGTTTTGTGTGGGTATTTTCAATAAACTGTTTAGCAAGCGACCAATAAATGAGAGTTTAAACATTCTTTTTGAATTATTTCCAATGTTTAGGCAATATAGTTCCATGAGAATTATTAATTATTTAGAAAAAAAAGCTGGGATTGTTTGTTTGTCCGAAGGGCTTAATGATACCACTATGAAAAATTTTATAAATTGTTATGAACTACAGACTTCATGGCAAATGTATGCGGCAATAGAGTTGATGATTAAAAAAAGGTATATTGTGGGCATCAATTTGATAAATGAAGTTCTTGGCATTTTAGCATTTTATGATGAAAATTTTGATGGAAAAAGAATACATAACTATTGAGCTGATTTCAAAACTATTTCCAGCTCTGAAAATGAAATAACCTATTAAAATCATTAGAAAAAACTTGCAATTGAAACAAAAATGCGGTATCCTTAAGCCATTGAAAACATTGAGGAATACCGC
>Ga0222696_1000330_pt1 | contig 26267 bp, 10 predicted proteins | sample AntAcemetage1400_FD_179817 | JGI IMG/M metagenome (GOLD analysis project Ga0222696, IMG submission 179817) | Saline water microbial communities from Ace Lake, Antarctica - #1400 | ecosystem: Environmental > Aquatic > Non-marine Saline and Alkaline > Saline | place: Antarctica: Ace Lake... | reverse complement strand
ATCCGGAGATGGTACACTCATACACGACTTTAAAGAATTAAAGAACCTTCCTGCTGCCATAGCAGTTGTAGGTAATCAGGATAAAATAAGCGTTAAAACGTCATCAGCCGGTATAGTATGTATTCTATTAGTAGGACCTGCAGCTGCAGGTAAGAATACAACCTCAGAGGCTTTAAAGATGAGTATGGAAGGGTTTGTTCAAATATCCACAGGTGAGATATTGAGAAATGAAGTAGTGAAAGGTACAGAACTTGGCCAGCAAGCGAATAATTATATGGCAAGCGGAGAGCTTGTGCCGGATGAATATATTATGGATATAGTGCAATCACGTATTACCGAGCTTTTAAGAGAAGGTGTAAAAGGTTTTATATTTGATGGTTTTCCAAGAACTGAGATGCAGGCAAGACAGCTTGATAGGATACTTGAAAAATTAGGACTCTCTGTTAATAGTGTTATCATTCATAACGCAAGTGATGAAATGCTTGAGTATAGAAGGCAGAAAAGGATAAGAAGATTTAAGCAGGAAAACAAAACCCCAAGAAAAGAGGATGTGGATGAAAAGGCGTTTCAATGGAGGCAGAACAGTTATAAGCACGAGATATTGCCAGGCATAATCAATACCTTTAGTAATAGGCCCTGGTTAATCAGGTATATTGATGCAGATGTGTCAAAGGATCAAGTACCCTCTATAATAGAACCTGCCTTAAAGTTTGCTTTGGCTCACGTTATGTTAGTAAAAGAGATAAATAGTTGGGATGAGAGTACAACAGGTAACCAAAAGATAGAAGCCATAGAGACAATAGCCAGAGATCATAATCTTTTAGCAGAAGATACGCTTTCATTATATCATACAGTTGATCCAGACTGGCGTTCAGAAGCTTGGGAGACAGCTGTAGCTGCATATCAGGATGACCCTATTGCAGCAAATAAAAAAATGGCAGCGCTGACTATTAGGGATTTTCTAGATAATACAAGACAGGCGTTATATATTGGTAGCAAGAGTGATGTATCAGATTTAACCAAGCTTTCTGAAAGAATCGTTCCTTATTGGAGGCTTAGATGGTTCTATTTCAATACTGCAGTGGATGAGATAATTCCCGGTGCAAGGGATATCGCACTTGGTTATATATTTGAATGCTTAGAAGGTAATACAGGTACAGGCGATGTTTTATGGAAAAATGGTGAGGCAATACTGACAGAAATTATGCTGAGTAATAATGAGAATATCTGGAAACCTGCGCTAGAGAAGGCATTTATCTATTTGGCAGATAAAGATAAGCATAGCGCATGGGAAAATATATCAGAGAGTATAAATATTGTAAAAGTTGAGGACAATCCCGATATTGCAGAGATAATCGTTGAATTCATAGCTGATAGGTCTAGCAGCCCAAGAGCAAGGATATGGCTTGCTAAAAAAGCCATTCCTGAGATGCTTGCGAGGCCTATTTCTGTTCAAGATAAACAAAGAAGTATAGAAATAGAAGATATACGCAATAACCATATAAGGACTATTTTAGATGTTTTTCAGCAGGAACCAGATAGCGAAACAAGAAAGGCGTTAGCGTATGTGCTGGCTACGTCGGGCGATACAAAGATAAAAGGTGATTTATTAAATCAGCTTAAGGTAAACAGAGAGAATATAATAGCCCCAGACGAAAAACAGTCAAAGCGCTTCAAGGCATTATTCGGCAGGAGATCAGACATCATAAAGATATTAGGTGCATTAAAATATAATAATTATCCTGCAGAGCTTCGTGATGAGCTTGTCTGGACAGTTTTTTATAAAGATGATAATAGAGTACCTGCTGAGGCTAAATCGCGATTAGAAGCTTGTTCACAGGTTGCAGCACAGGCGTTACTAGATATGAATGAGATAGCTTCAAGGGCTCCGCCCGCTATTGAGTTAGATGTAGATTTAGTCGAGATATTAAATTGTACGCCAGATATCCGGTCAGTAAAAGAGGCAATTATATTATCAATAGAGACAGAGGGTTCAGTGTATGCCTTGCGGCTTATTATCAAAAAGTTAAAAGCTGCAAAGGGTTATAAGGATGATAATGATAATGAAGCCATATCGATAATAGAGCATTCTACTGCTACGCATTTTGATCTATTATTAAACCACATGCTATTAGAAGGTATGGACTATGAATTAAAGGATCTTAGAGAGATATCATCTATATCAGCAATTGATATGTTGCTAGAAACCGCGATTGGCGAGGATATCGTTTTTGGAAAAAAGACTGTGATTAATGACCAAACTGGAAAAGAAGAGTCCCTGAAAACAGTTACTATTGATGGCACAGAATATGAATTTCAGGAAATAATAGGTGACAGCCATTCTAACCCGCTGGAATTATATATGGATCCTTTGAATAAATTTGAGGTAATGGTCAAATCTGGCAATGATTATAGTATGATGATAGAATATATAGGAAACAAGTTATTCGCTTTGGCAGGGCTTCCTGTTCCAAAGATGTCTATAGCTATAGATAACACAGGCAGGGCAAAGGCTATTTTAGAATTTTTAGGAAATTATACGGGCAATATGAGAAGGTTACCAAGCCGTTATAATGATGATATATATATAAAGTCTGCTTTGCTTGTTAGCATGATGATAGGTGATAAAGATCGCAGTCCCTGGAACATGATGTTTATGAAACTTCCGCTTAATATTACCCGTTCTCAGATTGAACGAATAAGCAACTCTCGTATTATGCATATAGATTTTGGCAGTTCCATGTTCTCAAAACCTACAAGTGGATTTAAGCCATTCAAGGGAACATTTTCTGAAGAACCACTCGAATTCATAAAAAGCATAAGGCATGAAGCTGTTACGTCAATTAATCCTGCATACGAGAAGGCTGTTAATGATGAAGTGCTTATGAGAGAATTAGCAATGAGGCTCGATACTATAAGTGATCAACAGATAGATATGATAGTAAGCGATGCTGTGGAACTTATAGATTATCGGGGAGGCAGCAAAGCTAAGGAACATTTAAAAGAATGGATAGAATGGTCCAGGCTTGAAAATCGAAATGGCTCTTGGAATAGAAAACCACGAATTAACAGGCAAGAACCAATAATACTTTTTGAAGATATTATAGAACATATTGGTAATGGTGGTACATTCGAAGGTTATCTCGCAGGTATGCTTAAGCACAGGCGTGATGATATCGTAGCTAAATTCAAGAGTTCTTCAGCAGGAAGCAGAGATATGGTAATAGATGGTGCCAATATTAGTAAAAAATGGAGAGATATGATAACAGATGGCCAATTAACAAGAAAGGCCATAGATCCTAAAACTCAGGATGAATTTGAGATATCTCTTATAATGTTAGAGGATAGTTCTATTGAGTATCATGCACGAAATCTTACAAAAGGTGAAGATATTTTTGAAAAAGTAGTAGAAGAAAAGATACCAGGAAGTGAATTTATAAGAGAATTTAATCCATTTGAAGGTTTTGCGAAAAAAACAAAACCTAAGATACCCGGGAAGCAGCCTGATCTACCAGATCATAACCGGGAATGCGGATTTAATTGCACAAATGCGAGTATTGCAAGAAGTATGTTAAATAGAGATCCGGTTTTTGAGTTTATGGTTAATGGAGAAATGTGGAAGGCATATTCAAAACGTATATTTGCGGATAAAAGAGGCCATTTTGTGCTTATTCCTGACATAACAAAACTTAGGAATAAGAGAGGCCAGCTTATTACAGAAACTGATATGAAAGCAGTAATAGATATAAGCAATAGAAGTAAAAATATATCAGTATTGTACAATTCATTGCATGCAGGCGCATCTGTTAATCACATACATTTTCACCTTGTTTATCATAGAGAAAGATTTGCTCTTGAAAAAACACGTTTTGGCCAAAGAGATAAGGTTGGCAGCGTAGGTATATATAGTTCGATAGATTATGGCTTAAAGGTTATTATGCTTGATGGTAAAGACATAGAGGAAGTCTCTACTATCGCATTTAATCTTATCAATAGATTACAGCAAGACAGTATACCATATAATTTGATGATAGTAGATGGAAAGATCTATATAATGCCACGTAACATTAAACATGAAGTTGTAGAGGAATTTCCCCGCTCTGTAGGCATAAGGGAATTTTATGGAAAATTTGTCGGTTATACTAAAGAAGATTTTGATTATATTACAGAGGAGAAGATTCTCTCAGCCTTTAAAAAAATGAGCCTGACAGAGCAAGAGATAGCGGGGCTGATAGCAGAGACCTCAAGAGGAGTTAAGACATTTAACGCAGGCACGGAACAAAGAATACTTACAGAGGTGGACAGGTATACCATGGAACTTAGATCAAAGCCGAACAACTTTGAGTTGCTAGCAACTCTTACTGTCAATTTAAAGTCACCTGATATTGAAATAAGAACTGTCGCTGCCTTTGTTCTTGTTAGGAATATGCTTGCTAAACCTGAGGCGCGTTTAAGATCATTAGCTGTTATAAAAGAAGCTGAGAAAAATGGGCTGCTTATAAAAACAGATGAGCTAAAAGATAGAATTGATCTTCATTGTCACACTTACTATTCTGATGGATGGTTTACGCCGTCGAGCATCGTATATGATGCCTGGAAACAGGGAATGAAGGCTGTTGCTGTGGTGGATCACAATACCTTTGATGGTCTCTATGAGGCATTACGGGCTGGTGAGATACTAGGGATAGAGGTATTTATAGGGGTTGAGTTTGATCTTTATGATGATAACCTAGGGCTTGATAATTTTCATATGATAGCTTATCTACCAAATGAAGGCAGTGCAGAAGCGTTCAGGAGTTGGTTTAATGCTTCTGAAGGATTGACTAAATTGAAAACAGAGTTGGAAGATCTGACAGATAGATATAGAGCCAAAAACAAGGCATATATTCAAGAATTCAATAAAAAGTATGCAAGTAAATTTGAGATCTTTTCTGAGGATTTATTAGGATATACTACTCAAATGCCAAATAGATACCAGCTTGGCAAAGCCTTGCTTGATAAATATGGCTCAGAAAGATTAGGTAATAATGAATTTAGAGTAATAACAGGTGACTATTTTCCATTTGATATGGCTGAGATGGAAGGAAGAGATGGTTTATTTGCTGAAGAGATTATTCCTCTTATTAGTGATTGTGGAGGAGTAGTTATTCTGCCTCATCCGGGAGAGAAGCAGCATAATAAGCCGCCTATGTATTCTGAAGGAAAAACAGAGGAGGTTTTGAATAAATATGCTGAATATGTTAGAGGTGTTGAGGTCTATTCCAGTAAGCATGAAGATTTTGACCGTTTCAACAAAATAGTAGAAACGTTAAACAATACAAACCCTATTTATCGTAGAAATCCTCTTATGGTAACCATAGGCTCAGATGCTCATGACCAGAGTGACATACTTATAGGGCGTGGAGACACAAGAAAAATTGCAAAAGGCAACTTAATAGTTGATATAGATTCTGATAAGATGCTCAATGATATGAACAGATCTTTAGTAGAAAATCAGGGACAAATTAAAACATCCTTTTCTGGATCAGAAGTAATGACAGCCACAGAAACAGAGACAATAGGAGAAGGGTTAGAACAAGAAGCCACAGAAGAGCAGCCATCTACTCCGAGATCATCGTCTTCAGGTACGCTTATTCGCGAAAATATAGCCCAGCTTGAAAGGGATGGCAAGTTTAATTTTGATACAGGTTCTGATAATATAAAGGTAATAATGAATAACTTTAAGTCTCTTATAAATTCAGATGCAGACTATACGCTCGCAAGAGACGTTCTCATATATGTTTTAGAGGATTCTGAAGCTGATATATATGTAAGAGAGATGGCAGCATATGCATTACGGCTATTTCCAGATAAGCATGCCTACAATGCTCTATCAAAGATTGATGTATCAGATAATGCAATAGAGAGCACGCCTGAGCCTGATAGTTTACCTCTGCCAATTCGCGGAAAGACCTTAGCAGAGGTAGCGGAGGCTTCTATTTTCGAGCTTATAGTGCCATCAGATGAGATAAAAGTGAATATAACTTATTCAGATGGCTTAGACGATATTATAGAATTACAGAAGAGCAAAGAACAGTTAGTATTTAGCGGAGCAAGGATATATCTGGTTAACAAAGAAGGAGAAGCTTATCTTAATGGAATGTTGCAGAAATTAGGTTTATCAGATAAAGACCCATCTAAATATCTTGTATTTAATGCTGTAGGCAAGACAGAGAAGCAGGTAAGAGCTGAGATAATGACTGAGTTGAGCAAGGACAAGATAGCCTTGAAGAACGTTCGTGTTTATGCGAAATCCCAAGATGACATAGATTCATGGAAAGATGTGCTTATAAATAGGCTTATCCAGATAATGGATAGTGAAAACTTTGAGATTGTGTCAGATCTAAGTGGTATCCATGCAGAGTATAAGCAGACTGCGGATATGGTAGACATGCAGGCATAGAAAAAGGGGAAGAAAAATGAGGTTAGATCACATAAAGAAAATAATTTCAGTGTGCATAACAGCAGTATTTTTATTTAATCAGGTAGCTTTTGGTGCTGTAAGGGACTATTCTGCCTTGAGGCCGGAAAAGACAATTGGTAAAACAGCAGATGAATTACAAAAAAAGCTTCTTTTTAGAGACAACAACGTTGGCGCTAAAGCCTCCCCATCCGGCCTAACCCGAGCCCAGATGGAGCAGTTTAAGGCATTCTATGATGAAGACTTGACAGCAGATCAGATGAACGCAAGGAGATTAGAAGCCTTAATAGACAAAGGCCTTTTAAAGCCATCTAAGTTCTTCTGGATGGAAGATGAGATAAAGAACTCAGACATGCCATCTACTATTCAATCTTTATTGGATGGAGAACTCAATATATATATCTATTCCGCAGGCGCGGCAAGCAGGATGATGAATACATTAGTAAAGTATGGCCTTGTTACAGAAGAAGACTCCAAAAAACCAGAAGTCCTGAGGAAATACCGCAGATGGAATACAGATATATGGGCACTTGTAGAACTGATATATTCTAAGCAGTCTAACCTGGAAAGGCTCCTTGCTGAAAAAGAGTATACGCTTTCTAAGTTATCAGAATCTGATAAAGAATATGAAGTTATAGAGACAGATGTCTCAACTCTTAAGATTCTCATAAATATAGCAAAGGAATATCCACAGGTACCAGATTATGCTCAACATATCACAATAGGTCCAAGGCACATAAAGGCATTAACAGATGGCATACGCCTTGCGGCAAAAGAACATGGATTTGATGCAGATAAAGCCTTATCCAGCTTAAAGCTTACTCTCGGTGTAAATGCAGAGATATTAGTAGATGCCCAGGAAGACCTTAAGTCCAACAACTTTTTTGGCCTTAACCCTGAAAATATAGTCTTTGTAATGAATGACTTTGCTCCTGCCTATGAACTCAAGAATGGCGAATTCGTTTTAAGTGACAAGTCAACCAACTATAACCATGGATTTAATATAGTAAACGCAAATATACCCAATTCAAGCTATATATATGATGTTGTACAGCAGAAGTTTGTTTTGCAAGAAGCAAAGGCCTTTGATTATCTACTCTCAAAAGGTGCCAAGACAACCCTTATACATAGATCAAACGACCTTATAACCATGGTTCCTGAATGTGCCCTTGATTTAGACATGTATGCTGTATATAGAGATTTAAATCAAAACCATGGCGCAAATGTCATGGTAGAGGTCTTAAATAATTTTACAGGTCAGAAGGGCGGCCTCTTATCAGGAAGAACAGATATAGAAGGCCCCTTAGGCTTCTTGATAGAAGGCTTAGCAACTAAGACACCAAAAGTCGAGGACGCGTTAGCAAAGCTTGGACAGCAGTATAAAGAGCAGACAGATGTTGATGATATCCCATACAATAGATTATACCAGTACTTTGACATAGCACAGGCTCAGGCAAATCTTGAAAAAAGCAACAATCTTATGCCTATGTCTATAAAGGACACTGTAAAAGAGGCTGGTAAAAAGATGCCAGGTTACTACTCCCCTGAGATACCCACAGGCGACCAGACTATACTTAAAGGTTCAAAGACAGCTGCTGTAATGAGAAGAAATGACTTCCTCATAGATAATAGAATACTTCCTACTGATAAGGATTACACATCCGGAGATGGTACACTCATACACGACTTTAAAGAATTAAAGAACCTTCCTGCTGCCATAGCAGTTGTAGGTAATCAGGATGGAGTGTCTAAGCAAGCTATTGATGAATTTAACAAGATCAAGATTGCATGGGGTTCAGATATATCAACAGATGTTGTGCTGGAGGCTATTGGTAAGATAGCATACAAATATAAGCTTAGTTTAAGGCATGTTCTTCATCTTTATCATATATCACCAGTATGGCAGGTAGATAAATTTAGTCCAAGGCCGTCAGATTTAAAAACCGGAGAACTTCCAGACCAGATAAAAGAATACTGGCAGGAAGTTCACCATGTATATATGAATCCTAATAATCCTGAACCTAAACGACGTGAGGCATTGTATAAAGCAGTCCGAATAGTTGCTAGAAAGCATGAACTTTTAACTTATCCTAATGCACTTGAAATCTGGAAAAACGGAAAGGATATTTTAACAGAGATGTATATTGCTTGGCCGCATTGGGAATTGTGGCAAGAAGAGCGTGGTAAAAAGATATGGCGCCCTGCATTGGAAATGGCAAAAGAGGTCTTCATGGAAGTTGATGAAAACGGCATACCCAAGCAGTTTTGGCTGCATAATCTGTTAGTGGAAGCTATTAGGCCTGCCATGAACGTAGGAAGTGTAGAATATAATGATGCACTGGTTGATGAACTTATTTCATGGCTCGATGTTAAACAGCCTGCCCCTCTTAAACATATTGTTGTTTTTATGCTTGAAGATAGAACACTCGAAAATGCCCTATTACCGCTTATTGAGGGATTGAAGCTAGAGCACGACCCCCTTATAATAGAATCTTATGTAAAAGCATTGCAAGCTGTAGGTAGAGATTTTGATTTAGATGAAACTGATATAGAATTTATTTTTGAATTGTCTGAAGCGGAAGTATCAAAGTCAGCAACAAGTAAGGTTGCAAGAGCTCTTATAACTTTATGGGGCAAGATAAATTTTAACAGTATTGAAAAAAATGTACAATTGCAGAAGCGTGTACGTGCGTTTTTGTTAAAGATTATTCTTAAAGATGAGTTTGAATTGAGTAATATAGCAGCTCAGTCTATAGATAATCTACCTATATCAGATACGTACACATTGCAGGACAGTGGAAGAACTTATCGCCAAAAAACCTATACAAACGAGCTTATAGAAAGGATGAAGATAGAGAATCCCTGTATTGTAATACAACAGTTAATTCAGGATCCATCAGATATTAACGCTGTTGATGACTTAGAAAAAGATACAGGTTGGTCTATATCGAAATTGTTAAATTACAACTCAACAGAGTCAACAAATTTTATCTGGCAAGGCAAACAACGCACAGCGCGTAGCACTAATCAGATAAAACCCGAAAGAGCTAAAGACGGCGCACAGCAATATAATTACAAAGCAGAAGACCTTCAGTACATAAGGCCTTTCTGGGAAATAGGAACAGTACACTCTAACCCTATAGATCTCTATTTAGACAAAAAAAGTGGGGATAAGGTTTTACTCAAAGGGGGCAATGAATATACTCTAAGCATGGATTTCATAGGAACGAGAATATTTCAATTAGCCGGATTGCCCACATCTTATGTCTCTTTAGTGAAAATGGATGATTCGCATAATAAAGGTCTACGTTTAGCTATTAATTTTTTAGATGATTATGTGGATGGAGGTACTAGTTTACCTAGGAAATATCATAATGACCCGCTTTTGCAAGCAGGTTTGTTATTTGATATTCTTATCCAGTCAGAAGACAGGCATCCGAGTAATATGTTATTTAAGCTAGTGAGCTGGAATACCAATGAGGCTCCCATAGTTTCAGATAGATTTTTTGTTGATTTCGGAGCTAGCGGATTATCTAGAGCATCAGGAAGTTTTATGGATTTTCCGAATTCTGTAAGTGAAAAAGAAATTGTCAATGCTATTGTAGGTACCCGTGCAAGGACGATGGATCAAAGCATGCCCATTCCAAAAATTCTTGACGATATTGTAATTTCAAATATAAAAGGTGGCGTTGTTAATGAGGCGTACTGGTCTGTTATTGAAGATTATCAAGTAGGGGGTGAACTTATATCTGTATTGGCAAAATCTATTGAGGCCATTACCAATGAACAAATAGTGGCCATAGTTAAAGAAGCCCATTTGCCTAATGCTATAACAGGCAAAGGAGTCATAGAGGATAAATGGATACCGCAGTTAGAAGCAGAACTTTTCGAGACCGGAGTTGAAGCTGGAGCTCGCTTAGAAGATGCAACTAATCCTTGGAAATTTACAATTAAGGATCCTTCTAAGGGGTTTTGGAATCGCAAGGCACTTAAACTGAAAAAAGACAGCCTTGCAATGTTAAATAATATTTTGAAGAAACCCTATAAAGGCGATGTCCAGCAATTTATGATCGAAACTATTATTTCAAGGAGAGACAGTCTTATTGCGTGTATAGATGGTCTTAAATCTTCTTCAGGAGGCACTATCCTTCAGTCACGAGCAGAGAAGATATCTGCCGTGCATAGGAATGTCAAGGAAAGCGATGTGATTAGAGAGAGGTTTGATAAAGCTATTGCTGAATTTGATAGTACATTAGATATTGCAGCTGCTTCTGAAGCTAAAAAACTTTTTAAAGGTATACGAAAAGAAATACGTAAAAAGCTTGATAATGATATTATGCAGATATTAGCTGATCCTGATTTAGCTATATCCCCGGATGATAAAGCGGCATTAAAAGATATGGAAAAGGCATTCTATCAAGCAGAGCAGTATATAAGGAATATAGAAGCTATCATGTATGCGAATGATGGCAGATTAGCCGAGAATGAGACACTGCGTGTGATGATATTACCTGAAACAGCAGCTGTATCAAAAAAGGTTTTAATTGCACGAGGTAATGAGGTTGTCAAAGTTCAAGAGAATATAGGTGTTATAACAATTGCCAGTGACAAACCGCTCAAAGTAATTGAGGATATAAAAAGCGGCAAGATGCTTTTTGAACATCAGGGAGCCGAGATAGCAGTTCCAGCTAAGAATATCGCTGTATTGCTTACTGAGAATAAAAAAGATATGGTATCTAAAATAAATAATGCGATAGGCGCAAATAACACGTTTGTAATAAGCGATATAGGTAATTCACAACATGTACCAGTTTCACAACTCGCAATACTTACGAAAATAAAGCTTATATTAAATGAGTTAGATATAAGTTCACAGGAAGCGGGCCCATATAGAAGCGCGTTCCTTGCCATATGGAAGAGCGTCACAGGCAATACATTGCCTGGTACAATTGAAGATTTTATGAACAATCCCGCGGATTATATTATAAGTATATTGATTGCTCCTGAATCATTACTTGACGATACAGAGCGTGAAGCCTTGTATAATATGGCTGCAGAGATTTGGGCATAATTTAAATGAAGCCACAACTTACAGAATGCAAATGATGTAAGTTGCATAGCTGAATTTAATCCTGAGGAGCCAAAGGCGACGAATAACACGCTCCTGTCATCCTGAATGAAACCCCGAACCAAACACAAAAATTTGGTTCGGGGTGAAATGAAGGATCTAGGAACTGGATTCTTCGCCTTCGGCTTAGAATGACAGACGCTTGTCATCCTGAATGAAATGAAGGATCTAGGTGTTTAGATTCTTCGTCTTGTCTTTTGTGCCTTATGCCTTGCGCACTTTTAAATGATAAGAGGAATATGAGAAATATTTCTAGAAAAACAACAGTTTGTTTAGTGGCATTAAGTTTTCTTGTAAGCAATTCTGCTTATTCTTTTAATGCAGATACTTCTACATTGCGCTCAAAAGCCTTGACCAATAATGCTCAGACAAGAGAGGGTATGATAAAGGCCCTTTCAAAATTATCCGATACTATAGAAAGTGCGGATATTAAGAGATCATCTGCAATTTCGCATAAATCTGCCTCATCCGGCTTAACTCAGTATGAGCTAAAGAATATATACGATGCGCAAGAATCAGGCAATTGGCGAAAGGTTCAGGATAATCAGTCAGGGCTTAAAAAGGCATTTTTGTTAGGGTATGAAAAAACTTGGCAGAGAGTCAAGAAGCAGTACCCAGGTCTTAAGTCTGTCTTTGATCCGCAAAACCCAGGCAGGCAGAGAATTATTTTTACACCGGAGATGGCAAGAGATTTCAATATTACCCCTAGAGATAAAGCCACTAAAAAGCCCACAGGACATTTCAAGGAATTTTATGATAAATCAGATAATTCAACAGCAGGGGTGAGGGATTTTTACGATCCCCTGCATTCTGAAAACCCGGATAATATGTACAACGAGGCTTTTATAGCAATACTTGTACAGGCAGAAGCGGAATTCCTACGAGATGTTCATAAGGAGCTTACAGCACACCTTCCAAATAAGGGTACGAAAGAATTTAATAATTTTATTCAAAAACTACGAAAAGACATATCTGCTGAAGATCTGGTTGTTATTGAGCAGATATATGGCATGGAGCTTGAAGATATAGTGGCTTTCCTGAAGCAGAATATAGTAAAGCTTGTTGGAGGTGAAGTAAGAGCGCACAGTGCTAAGTTTATTGATATGGAGGCGCGTATCTTAGCGGAGAATGGGATTACTGTTCTTACAGCGGAGAAGTATTCTGACAGCGTTCCAATATATATGTTTTCATTCTTAACGTATATCTTAGGAGCATCAGGCGCGACAAACAACACGCCAAGCCACAGCTCGAACTATATATTTGGAAGGAAGGCCCTGGCTCCGGATGGTTCGCAGCTCTTACCTAATGTATATGAAAAATACCATAAGATAGTAGATGATATTATAGAGAGTAGGATCTATGGAGTAAGCCAGACCCCGTATGAGATAATCCTATCTAGTAGGTATGACGATCATATAAAGAACACTTTATTATATGAGTCTATAGTAAAGCTCTATAAAACTATATTAAATATTACTTCTGAGGAAATCGCTCTTATAAATAAAGCCACCAAAGAAGGCCATAGAATAGTCCTGAATTGTCTCAATGGTTCTACCTGGAAGACACTTAGAGTGCTGTTAAAAGAATTAGGAATAAATCCAAAGGTATTTGACCTGGTAATGGAGAATGAAGACCCTTATTTTAACGTAGGTTATATTGTGACAAAATCCGATGATGGCACTTATAGTGTTGATCATCTCGGTATTGATACTACCATGAAGATGGTTGCTGATACTATTCCGTATGCGTCTTTTCTTAAGGGTTATGCTGCGGGAACAAGGCAATATGAGTTGGATCCTGATTCGGATAGATTTGTTTTAAAGCAGGTGCTGGATAAGGATGTAGAGACTATGCGGTTGATAGAAGAGTACGGCATAGATTATTATGAACTTGATAATAATAAAATATTGATTGCTCCGTCGCCAAATAAGGTTTTCCTTAATCTTGATATTGCGGATTATGAACGCATGGTTGAGGCAGGCACATGGGAGCAATTCCATTCATTGTATATGATTACCTATGTCTCATCAAGGGCGTGGATTGAATTTGCCGATGCAGTAGACGGCCTTATAAGGGTTATGCATAGAGTAGGTTTTAAGAATTTGAATGATATTCAACGTGTAGTGCAGCAATGGCATGATAACAAAATACCATTTGATAAAATAAAAGAAGAGAATGACTTTATTAAAGAGATAACCTATGACGCGATTATATTCTATGATCAGTTTGAAAGAGAGATTGCGATTGATCGTAGTAAGCGTATACGTATACACTCAAAACAGGAAGAGAGAGGTGGACGTGTCGCGGGTATGAATAAGCCAAGCTATAATCTGTTAGGTCAGAGTACTCTTGCTATGCCGGAGAAGAGCGCGGCAGATTCATTGCTTTCAGAGCTTATCCATTCATCAAGATTATTTTTAGAAAATCCAGAAAATTATTCATTACTTAAGTTCAATGATTACGCCTTTAAAAAATTCGGTTTAAGATCAAAGATAGATGTTAGGTTGGATATTCTTCATGGTGATCAAGGCGTAATTGCCAAGATGCCATTTGAAGATAAAAAGAAGGCATTGGCAGACGCCTTGTTGAACAAGAATAATTTTAATAATTTCTTCTTTTCTGTTGCTAGCGCTGTTAAGTATAATAATATAACTAAAGAGAAAGCTATTGAAATATTTACAGCTGTTATGCCTAAATATATCGACACATGGCAGGCGCTTGATGAGATAACATTGGCTGAGGAAAAACTTTCTGGCGGAAGGACAAGGCCAGAAGGAGCCCCCTTGGTATTTAAAGGTAAAGACAACAAAATCCCAATGGTTACAGAGTTTGATTTCAGGCCGTCAGGCACTGATGCATTAAAAAGCAAGATATATTATGATGCTAAAGTAGCCCCTGATAAAAAGAGCATAGAGGACTATTTTACGGCATTGACAGGCTATAATCTTTATGATGTTCTAAGATATTATGGGATAGAGTCAGTATTGGAAGAGCCGGAAAATATATCAGATATAGATTTAAAAACACTTGTACTTAGAGAAGGGCCTGATACTAAATCCCCCTCAATCGGTAATGGCAAGCTTGATCTAGAGACAAAATTGGCTATCGAGACGCAGTTTAATAATCTGCTTGAATTGAGAAGAGGCAGTGGGGCAAATGATGCAATAAAACAATTTAGTGTAAAACTTCAATTACCCAAAAGAGCTTTTTTATCTAGCGAATTTACGCAGATGCTAGGGAATCTTGGAAATAAGGTTAGAATAGAGTTTGGTGAAAATGTAACAATCGATATTTTATCTGATGCAGGTGGGGAAAGAGGTATGCAACTGGACGTACTAATAGAGTTATATAGTGTGTTAGCAACTCCTAGGAGCTCTTCAGGAGGTACTATTGAATTACTAGCAGATAAGATAGCTGCCGTGCATAGGAATATCGAGGAGAAGGGAAGGCTTTCAAGGGATGAGACTCAAGATCTGGCAGAAGGCGGGTTTGTTTTTGACTATTGGGAAAAGAACCCAGCTACATTGGCATCTGGTAAATACGCGGATTTAATCAGTAAATCTGATAAATTCACAAGTAATGAGGCGGTAATATTCAACGCACAGTTGAAGAGAGTAAAAAAGAGATTGTTAAAAGAGAAGAAGTTTAATAAAGAAGATTTTGATGTTATGGTGGAAATAGTTTATCCTGCTTATAAGGCAGCTACTTATCATAGAGCGAGTAATACTATTAAATTGGATCGTCGTTGCTTTAAGAACGATGATTTTTTATATTTTAAAGTTGAGCATGAACTCAGTGACCGTAAATTGCCTGATATGGATGTTATCGGTAAGCGATTTAAGGAGTCCCCTGGGTTAAGAGAGCTCTTTACTTTGATTACAGTAGATATTGCGGGGTTTATGCAGTTGAGTAATAGTCCCTTGCCTGAAGATCGAGATCGGGCAGAAAGGATGCTAGAGTATTGTCGTTCCGTAGGAGATCCTGTAAGAGGCCTGCTTGAGTGCTATGAGAAGATTATGGAAAATACGTCACTAAATGACCCATTTGCTTTTACTGAAGATATATTCAGGCTTGTAGAGAGTGAAGAGCATAAGACATATTTTTTGAATACGCGTGAAGCGGTTAGAAGGATAGCCAGTAAAAATAGAGACGGCAGTATTAATTATGAGACGACTTCCACTGTGTTAAGGGCGTGGTTGAAGTCAATATACAAGCAATCACTTGAATTGCAAGATATAAGAGAGATATCGCGATTTAAGCCTTTGACAGATTTTAATAAAAATACACCTGTATCGCTAAGGCCGTTCATGCCTTATGCTAAGGACATAGATTACCAGCTTGATAATGATTGTATTTTTTTGCGGGTAAAGATATATGATAAGCAGGGCCGGATTAGATTCGCTTACCTTTATATCGGTTTAAATGATGATTGGAATAGCGTATTAGGAAAACGCGGCAAGATTTACAGTCTAACATACCATAAGTGGCAACATACGAGTGCTGGGATCTTTGAGTATAAACACATTGATACGGAAAGAGAGAGAGGCCTATACTGGGACTACCTTATTAGACTTTCAGCTACGCAATTAATAAAAAAGCTGTGTCATAATTCAGGCCAGGACAAGCTTAAAAAACTTTTTTCAGATCTATTCAACGAGTTGGGGATAAAAGGCGACATGGGCAATAGAACATGGCTTTCTGTAAAGAAGATCGTAGGAAGAAAAAGAGGGCCGAGTAATTATTATGTAATAAGAGGCATAATCTGGAAGCATATCGATCGTAACCACCCTAAATTGTTTTTAGGTGAAGAGAACCTGCGAGATACCTCTGTGGGTGAGATACCTGCCTGGTTATTAATGAAAGATTCTGAGATGGGCCCAAAGGCCCTGTCATTTTTAAATCCGCGTAAAAAATGCGATTGCCCAAATTTTTATGAAGAGGCAGATAGGGTATCTATGCGGGACATCTTAAGAATGCTAGATAATACTTCTTTCCAGTCTATGCGTCAGATGGGCCTTTTTGACACGGACCAAGTTGCCCCTGCTGCTATACTTAATATATCTAATATAAACAATACGCAGACTGTAAATTCCGCTATACATATTGCAGCATAGCGTTATTTGGCAGCTATGTGGTTGATAAAACAGGAGTTTTAGAAGGTATTTTGTGAAGAAAGGAGGGCAAGAAGATAAAAGCGGAAATAGCAGGATTTTAGCTTGACGTAAAGAATATATTTTGTTAAACTAATTACCATTCATTATTTTCAGGAGTGATTTTTCACATAGATTATAACGATTAAAATCTTCAAAAGGAGGATGAGAGTATGAGAAAGATGTTATTGCTTAGCGCGTTCGCGATGATCGCAGCATCACTTGTATTATCCGGGTGCGCCAAACAGGAAGAGATCGTAATTGAGGAGTTTGAGTCCCAGAACACGGCAGCGGGAAAAGATTTTAAGGTATTTAATATCTATACCGATAAGTCGTCTCCGGGTAACCATTATATCCCTTCAGGTTGGATGGGTGATTTTGGTGATATAAAGGTAAATGACCGTTACATGGAAGACGCGCATAGCGGCACTACCTGTGTAAAGATAGAGTATCTACCACGCCGTTCACAGGGAGCCGGTTGGATGGGCATATACTGGCAGAACCCAGCGAATAATTGGGGCTCTAAAAAGGCAGGTTTTGATCTTACCGGCGCTAGAGAGCTTGTATTTTGGGCCCGTGGCGATAAGGGTGGTGAGATAATATCAGAGTTTAAGATGGGTGGCATTACAGGCGAGTTTTCAGATTCTGATTCTGCTGGCATAGGTCCTGCCATGCTTACTCAAGATTGGAAAGAGTATAAGATAAATCTGCAGGGTAAGGATTTATCCCATATAATAGGCGGTTTCTGTTTATCAGCTAATGCGGATGATAACCCTGATGGGTTTATTATCTATCTTGATGATTTAAAGTACGAATAAAAATAGAAGAATAGGAAATAGCGCCTTTTTTACTCAATAAAAAAGGCGCTCTTCCTATCTATCCGAGGCAATATAATGACTGCTAAAAAGATTAAGACAAAGCCAAAAAAGGCAACAAAGAACAGAAAGCTCCTTATAGCCCTGCTGCTTCTCCTGCTGATCCTGCTTCTGGGAGTCGGAGCAACATTACTTCTTAAATTTTCCAGCAAGCCCGGTACGTATATACATAAGAATTCAAAAGGTGACTATGTATTACTTGCTAACGGTAGGTCTTTAATCGTAAAAGGGATGTGTTATAGCCCTATACCGGTAGGAGAGGGCTCTGTCTATAACTGGTGGGGAGATGCCGCAAAGCCCTGGATGACAGACGGGAAACTCATGAAAGACGCAGGGGTAAACGCGGTCAGATTCTATGAGCCCGGTGACAAGCCATCACAGGTAAAGAAGGTAATATCAGATTTTTATGATAATTATGGAATATACTCGATCATGGGCCATGGTTTAGGTTTTTGGGATTTTCCGCATGCGAATTATGCGGATCCTGCCTTTCAGCAGCAGATAAAAAGGCAGGTATACCAGATGGTAAAGGCCTACAGGAATGAGCCCGGAGTATTGGCATGGGTCTTAGGCAATGAGGCGAACTATTCATTTGACGGAAGCGTAAATCCATGGTCTACCTCAGAGCTTGACTCTATTGATAACCCGCGCGATAGAAAATTGGCTAAGGCCAAGATATATTACACATTCTTAAATGAGCTTGCGCAGATAGTGAAGAAGATAGATCCTTCAAGGCCTGTAGGTTTTGGCAACGGCGAGCTTGGCAGTATAGAGGTCGCAAAAGAATATTGTCCTGACTTTGATTTTGTAGGTATCATAATCTACAGAGGTAAGTCTTTTGGCAATATGTTTCGCCAGCTCAAAGATAGATATGGAAAACCCGCTATTATTATCGAGTTTGGTTGTGACTCTTACAACGCGCTGAAACAGGAGCCTGATGAAGAGAACCAGTCATTCTTTTTAAAGACCCTATGGAATGAAATAGAGTATAACTCATACACAGGTAAGGGTGAAGGAAACTCTTTAGGTGGTTGCATATTTGAGTGGAACGATGAGTGGTGGAAACATGAGCAGGATAATATCGGTGACTGGAGTACCCAAAATACCCAGGCAGGATGGACTAATGGGTCATATTATTTTGATACTGAGGGCAATCCTAATATGAATGAAGAATGGTTTGGGATTGTAACTTTAAAGACTGAAAAAGAGAATGGGATCAGTAAGAGGGTTCCTAAAAAGGCTTATTACGATTTGAAGGAGCTTTGGGAACAAGAAGATAAGGTTACTGCTTGCGACTGGAGATGATCGCGGTCTTCGGTATCTGGTGATCAGTTTTCGATTAATAATATTAAAAGGAGTAATGATGATAAGGTTTTTGTCGTTAGCAATGTTCTTGGTTCTGGCAAGTGTTACTGGTTGTGCACCTGGAAATGGTACTGACAAGGTTGCATCGGATAAGATAACCGTCTGGCACTGGATGACGGATAGAGAAGAGACCTTTAATGAACTCGCTGAGAAATATAAAGCGCTTACAGGAACGGATGTTCAGTTTGAGTTATACGCGCCAACAGACGCTTATAGTGAGAAGATAAAAGGCGCTGCGCAGACGCAAATGCTCCCTGATGTTTTTGGCATACTAGCGGATAAGAGAGTTATATCATCGTTTATAAAGGCAGGCCATGTTCTTAATCTCGACCCATATATGGATATGGATAATGGTAGATGGAAAAAGGCATTTTACGCAAAGGCGCTGAATGTTAACAGGTTTATGCTGGGCAATGAATTTGAGGTTGTACCAGGTATCTACGCAGCGCCTTTGGATGTAATGAATATACAGATGATATATAACAAGGACCTGTTTAAGAAGGCAGGCCTTGATCCTGAAAACCCACCTAGAAACTGGGCAGAATTTTTAGATACCGGAAACAAGCTTCACGCTGCAGGCATACAAGGCATGGTAAGCGGATGGGGAGAGATCTGGATGATAGACTGTCTTGCGTCCAACTACGCTTATAATATAATGGGCGAGAAGAAGTTTATCGACACTATCAAGGGAAAGGTCTCGTATGCGGACCAGGACTGGATAGATGTCTTTACTGTTTTTAAAGATATGAGAGACAATAATCTGCTTGCCAATGGTATCGTTACCATGGTCAATAAGCACGCGGAACAGATGTTCGCAAATCAACGCGCCGCACTGGCATTTAATGGTTCATGGTGCGTAAATGTATATTATGGAATGAATCCGGATCTCAATTATGGCGTAATGCTGCCACCTGCGTATTCAAATAAATACCCTATGAAGATATGGGGCGGAGCGGGTGCCAGCCTTATGGTTAATGCTAGGAGTAAAAATAGAGACAAGGTTGTTGAGTTCTTAAAATGGTTTACTGCTAAAGACCAGCAGGCATATCTAGCGAATAAGACACGCAACCTACCTGCTAATAAAGAGAGCCTTGGTGAGATATCTCCTGTATTAGTGCGGTTTGTCGATGATATGGACAGTGTTACCCATCCGAACAATCTTAATGTCTCAGAGTTTCCCAAGGTTATAGAGGCACGAGACAAGGGTATACAGTCTATTGTAATAGGCGAAAAGACACCCGAAGAAGTCGCTTTAGATGTCCAGGCTGTCAAGATAAGAGAGATGGGCAAGGCGCAAAAATAATATTCCCCGGTTTTATCAATATATGAAGAACGGTTCTCAAACACAGATACTCATGCTTGAGAACCGTTCTTTAAGAAGTTTTAGGAATAATATGGAACATAGAAAAGCGAAAAAGATATTTACAAATTATTTATTTGTCCTACCTGCGGTGCTATTGTTCTGTACCTTTCACCTGTACCCCTTTGTAAATGTCTTTCGTTATTCTCTGTTTCAATGGGATGGCATAGTGCCATTTTCATCCGCGCAATTTGTAGGACTCGCGCATTTTAAAGATATATTTACAGCTAATCCGCAGTGGTGGTATTCTATGTGGCATGCTTTTTATATTACCCTGCTTACATTGATATTTCAGAACGGCCTTGCCCTGCTTCTGGCACTAACCTGTGATAGGGCCATAAAAGGCGCAAAGGCTTACAGGATGATATTTTTCTTGCCGCCTGTACTTTCCGGTATCGTGGTAGGGCTTATCTGGCAATGGATATATGATGGTAATTACGGACTTTTAAATTACTGGTTGACAAATATAGGCCTGGGTCATTTATCGCGTGCTTGGCTTGCGGATCCTAACACCTCTCTTACATGTGTCGGTATAGTACATATGTGGAAGGGCTTTGGATGGGGCTTTATAATACTCCTGGCAGGACTCCAATCAATACCCCGTGAATTATACGAGGCCGCAAAGGTTGATGGTGCAGGCGCGTGGGATACATTCAGGCGTGTTACAGTGCCTTTGATGGTGCCTGTCTTTGTCCTTGTAACAATACTTACAATATTAAATACGATGCAGATATATGATCTGATAGTTTCTCTTACAGGTGGAGGCCCGGGTTATCATACAGAGGTTCCGATAACAAGAATACTTGCAGCTATGAGGGGCGGTTCGCGTCTTGGTTACGCTTGCGCTCTCGGCATTGTCTTTGGCCTTATGCTGCTTGTTGTATCATTCATACAGATACAGGCTTCAAAATTGGCTAAGCAGGAGTAAATTCGGTTATAGATTTACGGTTTTGTCAATAACCGGCAACTGAATACAGATAACCGATAACCGAACAACGAAAAACATTATGCAAAAACCGATATATTATAAGATAAAACAGTTTATCCTGACATATTCAACCCATATACTGCTTATTATCGTATCTCTTAGCTGCATACTTCCTCTCTTATGGATGTTCTCATCAAGCTTAAAGACACAGGCAACAGTCTTTTCTGATATGAGTCTTTTTCCACAGAATCCGCATTGGGAGAACTTTTATATCGCCTGGACAAAAGGCGGGTTTGGCAGATATTTTTTCAATAGTCTGCTATATACTATTGTAGTTGTGCTAGGTATCGTATTCGTTACATCTCTAGCCGCTTATGGTATTTCACGGCTTAAGATACCCGGTAAGAATATTATATTTTATGTTTTTTTAGCTGCCATGATGATACCGATACCCGGCGCGTTTGTGGCGCTGTACGTACTTTTAAATAAGCTGGGATTTTTGAATCCACACACAGGTTTTCCATTACTGGATAACGCTATAATGAGGCTTGGCTATATCTTGCCCTTAATTAACAGCGGACTATCTCTCGGTATATATATGCTTAAGACGTTTTTTGATAAGATGCCCGGTGACCTGGAAGATTCCGCGAGGATAGACGGCTGTTCGGTATTTGGCATATATTGGCACATAGCGTTACCTATGGCAAAGCCCGCGATAGCGGTTATTGTAATATTTAATACATTGAATGTGTGGAACGAATACTTGCTCGCCATGCTTGTCCTGACAGGCAAGAATCTTATGCCGCTAACCAGAGCGCTTATGGTCTTTCGCGGTACACATATTACTGAATACCCGCTTCTTATGTCAGGCATGACAATTACAGTAATACCGATTATAATTGTATATATATTATTGCAAAAACATATAATTGCGGGTATAACAGCAGGAGCGGTAAAGGGATGATTATTCGTATTGCGTCGTGCGTATTGCGTTGTGCGTTACATTTGATTTTAATCGCTTTTTTTGTAGGTTCGGTTTTCGCACTCGAGTTGCCAGAAGGAGTAAAGGACTACTATAAAGATGGCGTGGCTAATTCTCCCGGGACCTCAGAAGGCGTGCCCCCTACGGTTAAAAAGGCAGAGATTAAAGAAGGCGTTGATATGGGCAGGAGGGAGACTAAGGAGTATGATTTTAGTAATGAATCCGCGGGAGCCCTTATGGCAAAGGCATGGGAAGCGCTTAATAAAAAAGATGAGCAGGCCTTAACCGCTTATACATCAAGGTGCATAGAGCTCTATGAAGAAGATGCTAGGGATCAGGAGGCAAAACTTGACACCTTCGCGCCATCAGGCTCTGAAGCGGATTACGATGCCTTAAATAATGTTGCTGTCTCTTATTTTATGCGTGGTGAATTTTACAAATACAAGAAGGACTGGAAGGAATCCAGTAAGAATTATAAGAAGGTCATAGATAATTTTTATTTTGCGCAATACTGGGATCCACGTGGATGGTGGTGGAAGCCAGCGGAGATATCAGAAGGTGAGATAGAAAAGATCAATACAGGGTATTATGAGAATAAATAGAGATTCGGTTATAGGTTATAGGTTTACAGTTTTCGGTAAACATCAGGTAAAAAATACCGCAAACCACAAACCGCAAACCGGTATTATAATTGGTTTGGCAATACTGCTATCTACGATAACAGCCGGTTGCGGCTCTTTCGGTAGTTTCGAGGAGGCCCCTAGTTTTAAGCTCGCGGAAAAAGGAAGCGAGTCCATAATAGATTACAAAAAATACGGCATATTTGAGAGCGTTGGTACGCAAGATTACCGCTATGTCATTGAAGACCAGGCAGGGCTGTCAAAGGCTGTTGGTGAGGGCATATATCCAAACTCATCAAGTGTGCTTAAGGATCCGGGGTATAAAGAATTTAAAAGTCAGGGCATGCTTAAGGGCAAGCATTGGGATTTTATAAATAAACCTGAATATCAGGTAAATTTTTATAAGTGGGCAACAGCGCCTGAGGATAGAGGGGTAAAATTATTTTATACTGCTTTTGCTCTTGAAAAATCAGGTCATATAAAGCAGGCTATTAAGGCGTATTACGCGCTTTGCGTAAATTTTCCAAAGACTATAGGGTGGACATACTGGCATACACCCTGGTATGTTGGCCAGGTATCGATTGACAAGATAAGATTTTTATGTAAACAATATCCTCAGCTAGGGTGGAAACTTGAGGGCGGCTATATCCTTGTAAAGAATGGCTATGATGATAATGTAAGAAACGATGTATTCATAGTTGATCCGGGACGGATTGTGAAGGTGAAATCGGAACAACTTCAGGAGAAGAGAAGAGATATAGGTACCCAAGAGATTATTAAGTCAACAGGAGATGATCATATCAGCCTTGTACAGTATGAGGATAGGTCATGGCAGCTTTTTGTTGATGGCAAACCCTATATTATTAAAGGGGTTGCATACGAGCCGAGTAAGATAGGTCAGAGTCCTGATCAGGGAAATCTTGAGGATTGGATGCAGCAGGATAACAACCACAACTCTAAGATAGATGCGCCATATGACACATGGGTTGATAAGAATAAGAATGATATTAAGGATGCCGATGAGGAGGTGGTAGGTGATTTTAATCTTTTATGGAATATGGGTTGTAATACCATAAGGGTATATCATCATGCCTCAAACATGCCGTTATTAAGAGACCTATACGAGAATTATGGGATTATGTCACTGATGGGTGATTTTATAGGGGCATATGCCATAGGCTCTGGCGCTACATGGTATAAAGGTACGGATTATTCAGATCCGGTTCAGCAGCAGAATATGCTAGATAGTATAAAAGAGATGGTAGATATGTATAAGGATGAACCGTATGTGCTTATGTGGGTCCTAGGCAATGAAAATAACTACGGTGTAGCTAATAACGCTAAGAAGGATCCTGTATCATACTATAAGTTTGTAAATAAGGCAGCGGAGTTTATAAAATCGATAGATCCCCATAACAGGCCGGTCGCTATATGCAACGGAGAGATAATATTTCTTGATATATTTGCCAAAGAATGCACCTCCGTAGATGTATTTGGTTTGAACTCGTACCGCGGAGATTATGGTTTCGGACATTTATGGCTCACTGTGAAGGAAGAGGTAGATATCCCGGTTATTATAACAGAATATGGTTGCCCGGCACATAACATGTATACAGACGAAGCAACATCTGAATCGCAGCAGGCAGAATACTTAAAAAATTGCTGGATCGATATTATATCTAATTCAGATGGTTACGGGCAAGGTAATAGTTTGGGAGGAGTATTATTTGAATGGGTAGATGAGTGGTGGAAGGCGTATGAGCCCGGGTTGCATGATACAAAGCCTTTATGGGCAGGATCATTTCCCGATGGATGGATGCATGAGGAATGGCTGGGGGTAACATCGCAAGGTAGTGGCAAGAATAGTCCGTATCAACGGGTCTTAAGAAAAGCGTATTATGAATACAGGGATATGTGGAGAGATTAAATACAATACAAACAAAGGAGGAGCATATGGGCAAAAAAAGATTTTTAGGTTTGATAGTATTCGCCGCTCTAGTTTTTAGCACGATGGCGCTTCAGGCGCAGAGCGTGGAGTTCTTTGAGCCATTCAATGTCTATACAGACAAAAACGCTCGCGGCAATCATTATTCTCCGTCGGGATGGATGGGCGATTACAGCGACATCGCTTTTACGGACGCGTGGAAAGAAAGCCCACATTCAGGAATGAGTTGTATCAAGGTTAATTATAAGCCTAAGGCTTCGCAGGGTGCCAGGTGGACAGGTATGTATTGGCAGAACCCACCTAACAACTGGGGCGAGAAGAAGGGCGGATACGATCTAACGGGCGCTAAAAAACTCATATTCTGGGCGCGTGGCGAAAAAGGCGGTGAGCGCATAGAAGAGGTCAAGATAGGTGGCTTATCAGGCACATACCCTGATTCAGATATCGCGGCAGCAGGCCCTATTATCTTGACAAAAGATTGGCAGGAGTATAGTATAAATCTAGATGGCAAAGACCTAAGTTATATAAGTGGTGGCTTTGTTTGGGCTACTAATCTTGATGTCAATCCAAGTGGGTGTACTTTTTATATTGATGATATAAGATACGAATAAAACACGCAGGTGTGAATAATGAAGAAAAAGGGACAGTTTGCTTTTATATAGTCTTTTATAGAAGTAGTCTGTCCCTTTTTTAACTAGAAATAGCGGTTTAAGGCACGGTTTTTGTAATACAATAAATCTATGGAACAAGATTATTCAGAGCGCAGAAAATATATAAGGTTGAATTCATACTTCCCAGTTGAATTCAGCTTCTTTTTTTCCGCGGGAACAATACTCACAAAAGAATACCAGGGTTTTACGCGTGATATCTCTGAAGGTGGCCTGTGCCTTGACGCGAGGAACCTAAGCGATGAGGATTCCGCGCTTGTATCGAAGAAATGGCCGAGGTTGAACCTCACTATTGACATACCTGTCTTGGGACATCTGGTTAGGACAAGAGTAAAGGTTATGTGGGTTAAAAAAGATGATAGCGATACGAAAAAGAATAACTATTTTATAGGGGTTTCTTACCTGGATATAAATACTGAGGATAAGAGGAAGATTATAAATTACGCACGGCGTTTGAAATATTTACCACGTTTGGCTGTAGCGTTGCTTATTCTTATGTTCTTAGGGATTGCTGCTCTTTCTTTTTATCATATACAGTCAAGAAAAGAGAATAAGGCACTGGTAAATCAGCTTGTTTCTGTCTCAGAGGTTAAGTCTGATTTGGAGAAGCGCTTAAATGAGCTCAAGACCCGCAAGGAGATGCTGGAGGCCCAGCTTATGAAAAGCGCTGAAAGCGCTGTAGGCCTTAAGCAAAGAATAGCCGATATAGAAAAGAGATTGACCGATGAGAAGAAGCGGTTGGAACAGAAGCTTGAATCAGCACTGGATCAACAGAAGGATCTTGAA
>Ga0222696_1000305_pt1 | contig 28592 bp, 19 predicted proteins | sample AntAcemetage1400_FD_179817 | JGI IMG/M metagenome (GOLD analysis project Ga0222696, IMG submission 179817) | Saline water microbial communities from Ace Lake, Antarctica - #1400 | ecosystem: Environmental > Aquatic > Non-marine Saline and Alkaline > Saline | place: Antarctica: Ace Lake... | reverse complement strand
TAGCATTTCTTTATCTGGGAGCAACCGCGGCTTATCTCGTTATGTCATGGATTCTGGTCGCGAAAAAGTTCTCCTCTCCCCGACTCTCACTTGACCCGACCCTGGCCCGCCATCTTATCCTGGCCGGGATACCGATAGGTCTGGCGGTATTTTTTAACTCCTTTCACGATGTAACCAGAATTATTATTGAACGGATAATTGGTTCACCGGCGGCCGGAAACTACAGTGTGGCGGCGCTTCCTTATATGGCTCTGGAGAGTACAGTGGTCATCTCTTTGATGGGGGCGGTATTTCCACTTCTTTCCCGACTTCATCTCTCGGATCGCCTGGGTCTGATCGGTATTTATCGGAGGATGAGCAGGTACCTCTTTATGCTATCCCTGCTCGTCGCTCTATACTGCCTCTTTATGGGGGATGAGTTGATCTTAATTTTATATGGCAAAGAGTATCTCAATGCCATTCCGGTCCTCAAGATCCTTGGATTGGGGGTTATTTTGATGTTTCAGAATTATCTGCTATTTAACGCGATGGTAGCCTGCGGTAAAGAGAAGATGTTTGCCTTAGTGCTCGGGCTGGGGGCCCTTATAAATGGAGTGGGAGTAATTTTATTTACTGGTATTCTTTCCCGCCTGGATCAGACTATAGTAATAGGAGGTTCTGCTTCAGGGGTAGGTATCAGACTCATCCCGGTCTCGGGAGGACCGATAGCTCTGATAACCGCCCAGAGTTTTATCCTGGTGGTTCTGGCCATTATTCTTTACCGGGAATATGGGCGCGGTATTGTATTTTCTCGTTCTCTCAGTCCGGTCATTGCCGCGGTATTGACAGGAGGATTGATCCGCTGGGAAGGAGTAATCGGCATCCCCATTGGAGTGGTCCTGGTATCCAGCGCGGTGGTCTATGGACTGCTCCTGGTGATACTGAGAAGTTTTGACCGGACCGACCGGGATATTATAAGGGATCTTATTTTTCCTCCCCCGATTACAACGTCGGGGCGGAGCGAAAAATAAGAGTTTGCAAGCATTGAGCAATATCATAGATATATTTTCACCCATAAAAAGAATATCACCACGAAGAACACGAAGAACACGAAGAAAAACTCTAAAAATATTGAAAAGTATTTCTTTTTTTCTAAACCCCCTTCGTGAACTTCGTGTCCTTCGTGGTTAAAAAGTTGCACTGAAGGCACTAATTGACTGATGAAACCAAAAGTAGCCATGATATTCTCCCAGTTTCCCTGCTATGATGAAGTTTTCATCTTGCGGGAGATGGCGGCGTTAGATCAGTTATTAGATCTCACCATCTTTTCCATGAAAAAGAGCGGGAATGATCCGATCCGTCACTCTCTAGGCCGGTCGCTGCTGGAGAAGACGATCTATTCCAATTTTCTTCTCAGCCCAAAGATAGTTGCCGCTAACTTAAAATCCCTCTTCACATCTCCGGCGAGATATATTACTACACTATTTCAATTGTTCCGGATGAACCGGGGGGATATGGAATTCCTTCTGAAGACATTTGCTCTTTTCCCGCAGGCAGTCTTATTTGCTTCGATCTGTCGGGACCGGCGGATCGAGTTTATCCATGGGCAATGGGCGACTTATCCCGCGTCAACTGCCTTTATTATCTCTCGTATCAATGGGATACCATTCAGTTTTACCGGCCACGCCCACGATATATATGTTAAAACCGTTGGCTTGAGAGATAAGTTGAACCGGGCCGTACATGTGATAACCTGTACCGGAGATAATAAACGATACCTCTCAGGACTCGCCCCGGAGATAGATCCCGGGAAGATCAAGGTAATCTACCATGGTCTGGATATTGGTATCTACCATCTCAAGGCCGACTCCGGCAATGAGACAGAGAAGTTGAAGGTTGCTGGAGAGAAGCCGTTTAATATTATTTCGGTGGGAAGTTTATTTGAATGCAAGGGGTTTGAGTACTTAATTGAGGCTTGCCGGATCTTAGCCGAAGAGAACTTTAATTTTCATTGCCGTATCGTCGGGGGCGGATACCTGGAAGAGCAGCTCCGGGAGATGGTACGGGATAAGAAACTGGATGATTATATTACATTTACCGGCTATCAGGCCCAGGATGAGATGGCCGATCATTACCGGTGGGCGGACTTCTTTATCCTTCCGGCGGTATTAAAGATTCATTGGGGAATTCCGAATGTCCTGCTGGAGGCCCTGGCGGTTGGCGTACCGGTTGCCTGTACATCGTTACCGTCGCTGCCGGAATTGATCGCCGATCCATCCTGCGGATTCACCATCCCGGAGAAGGATCCCCGGGCGATTGCCGATTTGGTGAAGAAGGTTAGCCAACAGCCCGAGCTAATGGCAGGATATGGCCGTGTGGGACGGAGGAAGATAGAGGAGAAGTGGGATATTCAGAAGACCAGTCGAAAAATAGCGGAGCTATTTTTAAGGAAGTAATCGGAAATCGGTAATCGGTGAGCAGTAAGCGGTAAGCAGTAAGCGGTCGGCGATGCATTCTGGTGTTGTTTTTACCGCTTACTGTTAACCGTTTACCGCTTACTATCTTTTAAGGGAGTAGATATGATAAAATTAGGAATAATAGGAGTAGGAGGCTGGGGAAAGAACCTGCTTAGGAATTTTCAGGAACAGCCGGAGGCGGAGGTTGTTATTGCTTCTGATCTGGTGGAATCGCGATTGAATGAAGCCCGGGCTAAATATCCTGAGATGGCGGTGACCGACGACTATGGAGAGATACTCAGGAATCCCGATATACGGGGGGTAGTGGTAGCCACTCCGGGAGGGACCCATTTTAAGGTTGTTCGTGATTGTTTGATGGCAGGAAAGGATGTTTTTGTAGAGAAACCGATGACCTTGACCGGTCGTGACTGCCGGGAATTATGCGAACTGGCAGAGGAGAAGGATCTGATCCTGATGGTCGGCCATCTTTTGCTCTATCATCCCGCGGTTATCAAGCTGAAATCTGAACTTCAAGCCGGTACTATCGGCGATCTCTATTATCTTTACAGCCAGCGGCTGAATTTAGGCAAGATCCGGCGGAGCGAGAATTCTCTCTGGACCTTCGCTCCCCATGATATCTCGGTGGCTCTCTATCTGATTGGACTCGATCCGATAACAGTCTCAGCCCATGGTGAATCATATATTCAGGATGGAGTGGCCGATGTCGTCTTCGCCACCATCACCTTTCCCGGAAAAGTTCTGGCCCATATTCACGTCAGCTGGCTCGATCCGCACAAAGTCAGGCGGGTGACAATAGTGGGAAGTAAGAAGATGATGGTCTTTGATGATATGCAGAGCAGTGAGCCGATCAAGATTTATGATAAAGGTGTTCCCGAAGCAATCCAGTATGATACTTACGGGGAATATCTCCATCTCCGTTACGGTGATGTCCAGATCCCCTGGGTGAAAGCCGGAGAACCGTTGAGAGTAGAGACCGGACATTTTATAGAGTGTGTAAAAGATAGGAAGACCCCGCTTACCGATGGGCAGAACGGCTTAACTGTAGTGAAGGTTCTGGAAGCCGCCCAGCAGTCTTTGGATGAAGGAGGGATTACGGTTAAGTTATAGGTATCAGCATCGTAAGCTTCCAGTGAACCTCGTTGCCCCGTGATCGTATCTGGGTTGTTGTAGCTGCGGTCGGTGACCGCGGATGACAGGGGCCGCGGTCAACGACCGCGGCTACAGTGTCCGAGGCCACCACGGAAAATCGGGATGAAGCATAAGACAACGGGGTTTACTGAAATCTTAATCAGCATCAATATAAAATATTTGTGTTACATATTGATACCAAATCACTTAAACATTCGTCAAACCCGTATCGCCAAATTGTGGGAGGGGCATCTTGCCCCGATTATCGCAGCCCGACTGCGTTGGGCAAGCGGAAGATTTACTCGCCGGTGGTCGGCGAGGCCTGGCTGTTGGGAATTTGGAATTTCGGTCAGCCTCCTTCGCCATAGTAGCCTACGGCTACGGCGGCTGAATTGGAATTTATCCCGATAAAAAACAACCGGGACAAGTTTTGGAATTTTCAGCCGGAGGCTGATCAGCCTTTGGCTGAGGTGCTTTACATATTGGAATTTGGAATTTTTATATAAGGGAGAAGAAATCAATGAAAAACCAAGAAAGTACTGGCTCCCCCCACCCACCGGATTATTACGTCCATCCTTCCAGTTACGTGGATGATGGGGTGGAGATCGGGGAGGGGACCAAGGTCTGGCATTTCAGTCATATCCAGACCGGATCCCGGATCGGGGAAGGCTGCTCGATCGGGCAGAACGTCAATATCGCCAACAATGTCCGGATCGGAGATTATGTTAAGATCCAGAACAATGTTTCGGTCTATGAGGGGGTGGAGTTGGAGGATTATGTTTTCTGCGGACCGTCTATGGTCTTTACTAACGTCATGAATCCCCGGAGCGAGTTCCCCCAGCGGGGGAGTGAATTTTATAATAAGACCCTGGTGAAAAGATCGGCCAGTATCGGGGCTAACGCCACGATTGTCTGCGGAAATACCATCGGTCGCTCCGCCTTTATCGGCGCCGGATCCGTGGTCACCCGGGATGTGCCTGATTTTGCCATGCTCTACGGCAACCCCGCCGAAATCCGCGGATGGGTCTGCGCCTGCGGGGTGAAACTCGATTTTGAAGAAGACAGATCGAAATGCCCAAAATGCGGAAGAGAGTATCTTATTCAGGGGGATATAGTTAGTCTTTGCTAGACCTTATTCGAAAAGGAATTTTAAAGATTTCATCTAAAACAATGAAGTAATTCACCACGAAGAACACGAAGGACACGAAGAATAGTTGAGGGATAAACAAAATATAGTTCAAATTTTAGAAGTCTTCGTGTACTTCGTGGTTTTAATTATTTATTTGTCCTGAGTTCATTACTCCTGATTAATGGATGAGTATACCAGATAAGAAAATCAGAGTTCTCTATGTCATCGACAAGATGATCCGGGCGGGAGCTCAGAATCATCTCCAACAGGTTATTCCCGGTCTGGATCCCCTCTATTTCAAGCCTTTTCTCTGCTGCCTCCTCTATAAAGGACCCCTGGCAGAAGAATTGGAGGATAGGGGTTATCCGGTGGAATCACTCCATCTGGAAAATATTATGGGCCTGAATTTCTTCCGGGCGGTCCGCGGACTTTCCAGCCTGATTCGCCGGCACCGGATCGACCTGGTGCATGGTTATCTTTTCGCCGCCAATATTGTCTCCCCCCCGGTGGGTTTTATATCCAGGATACCGGTGATTACCAGCCGGAGGGATACCGGTTTCTGGAAGAATAGAAAACATGTATTGGCCCATAGAGTAGTTAACAGTATTACTGACCGGATAACCGCGAATTCCGGGGAGGTAATCCAGTACCTGCGTAGTCGGGAAAAGGTAAAGAAAAAAAAGTATATTTTAATACATAATGGGCTGGTGTTGCCTCCGCTACGGGCGGAAACGGATGACTTCAGGGGCAGATTCATAATTGGGTCGTTGGGAAATATCCGTCCGATCAAAGGATATGAAGATCTTCTAACGGCTGTCAGCCGGCTCTCCGCCGATTACTCCTTCGAGGTCCATATCGCCGGAAGAATACTGGATCGGGAATATTATAACAAGCTGAAGACCATGATCGGGGATAATCATCTGGAGGATCGGGTTGTCTTCCGTGGGGAGGTTGAAGATCCGGAGTCGTTCTTAAAAGAACTCCATATATTTATCCTGCCTTCGCTCTCAGAAGGATTCTCCAATGCCCTGCTGGAGGCGATGGGAAATGGACTGGCGGTGATTGCCACCAAAGTCGGCGCGAACAGCGAGATGATCAATGATAGAGAAGAGGGCTTCCTGGTGAGACCGGGAGAACCTGATGAACTCGCTCTCCGCCTGAAAGAACTTATGGACACCCCCGGACTGATCCCCACTCTGGGCACCTCCGCCCGGAAGCGGGTTTCGGAAGAATTCAGCTCCGGGAAGATCTGTCAGCAGATGGAGAGCCTCTACCGATCCTGCTTATAACCCCCCCAAAAAAAAAGTTAAAAAAAATATTTAATAATCAGAAATATTTGGTATAATTCACTCTGTTTTTAAGATGTTGTTTCTTTCATATTATTTTATCTTCTAAATATAACAAATAAGATCGTTGGGATTTTTTTGGTATTGTCTTAATCAAGTTATGATGATTATTATTCAAAACTAAATTAGTGCCGCAGGCGCTAATTTAAAAGGGAGGAACAGGATGAGACAAGGGTATTTTTCTGCCGTAATTGGTTTATTTTTTGTAGTCGTGCTGGCTTTGGCGGGCACGGCTTTTTTCTTTCCGGCGTACGGCGAATCCGGGCCTTCAATTAAAGTTGAGGCCGGGAGCGGGCAGTTCCAGTTAGTTGGGGGAGAGATCCCGCTGGAAGCGCTGGTAACCAGGGATGGGAAACCCGCCCCCGGGGAGAAGGTTGTCTTCTGGATCGTTGCCGATCCGGCCAAGCCGAAGAAGATGAAGAAGGAATCAACCACTCCCAGCACTTTTTTAATCTCCGGGGTCGAGATTCCGGAGGTGGGGATTAAAAGATGCGAGATTCCGACCGATGAGGACGGGATCGCTGTTATTCCATATCGGTTGGGGAGCAAGAAGGGAACTTATCTGGTTCAAGCTTCGGTGGAGGGATTGGTTGGAAAGCCGGCTCTCTTCAATATCGACGCCGGCCAGATGCCGATCCTGATCATCTCGCTCCTGGGAGGGTTGGGAATGTTTATCTTCGGGATGAACTTGATGGGTGACTCTCTCCAGGAATGGGCCGGGGAGAAGATGCGGTCCATTTTGAGCTTCTTTACCCGGAACCGGGTGGTGGCCCTGATCTCCGGCATCATGATTACCTTTGTCTTGCAGAGTTCCAGTGCCTGTACGGTCCTCCTGGTTGGATTTGTCAATTCCGGGCTGATGACTCTGGCCCAGACGATCGGGGTGATCCTTGGTGCCGATATCGGGACCACCCTCACCGTCCAGCTGATCGCTTTCGACGTTGGCCAGTTTGCCCTGGCCTTCGTATTCCTTGGCTTTGTCTGTATCTTCTTCACCAAGAATCCCAGTGTTAATTATGTTGGCCGGATCCTGATCGGTTTCGGTCTCCTCTTCTACGGCCTCAAGGTGATGGGCGGCTCGATGAAGCCTCTGGCTAAATATCCGCCCTTTATCGATATACTTCAGAGATCAACCTCCAACCCATTCACCGGGCTGCTGGTCTCGACGATCCTGACCGGGATAATCCAGAGTTCAGCCGCCACCATCGCGATCGCGCTGGGACTGGCGATGCAGGTTGGACCTGACGGTAAGCCGATCCTCAGTTTAGTCGCCGCGATTCCGATTATTTACGGCGCCAATATCGGAACCACGATTACCGCCGCCCTGGCCGCGATCGGCACCACGCGGGACGCCAAACGGGTCGCGGTCGCCCATACCTTGTTCAAGGTAGTCGGGGTGATCATCTTTATGTGCCTGATCACTCCCCTTAATAGTGTGGTTCTTAAAATGGGAGGCAGCATTACCCGGCAGATTGCCAACGCTCACACTGTTTTTAATGTGGCGATGGCGCTGCTTTTTCTCCCCTTCACCCAGTTTTTCGGGGCATTGATCATGAAGATTCTCCCGGAAGAAGAGGAGAAAGAAGAGGCCTTCAAGCCCAAGTACTTGGTTTCCGATCTAACCCGGACGCCCGGTATCGCTCTGGCCCAGACCAAGAAGGAGATCGTCCGGATGGGTGAGATTGCCGTCGGGATGAGTGATAATATCATTGAAGCCTTCAAGCGAAAAGATTCGGCCTTTGTGGATCACCTGATAGACGAGAATGGCAAGATTGTAATCCTGGAGAATGCTATCCGGCCCTATCTGGCGGAGATCGGCAGCAAGCAATTAAATGAAGATAACTCCACTTACGCGATCATGCTTCTTAATATCTCAAACGAGTACCGGGAGATGGGGAATACCATCGCCCAGGATATTTTGCCGCTGACCGAGACCTTCATAGAAAATAATCTCTTCTTCTCTCCGGAAGGGTGGGACCAGCTCCAGCAGTTTCAGGCCAAGGTGGCCGAGGATGTCCGTGACGCCGCCCGGGCCTTCGCCGAGCACGATACCAAACTGGCGGAGGAGGTGACCCAGCGCAAGCCGGCTCTGGTCCGGCTTGAGAAAGATCTGACCAAAGCTCATTTTGACCGCTTGAGCAAAGGAATGGACGAAACATCCGAGACCAGTACCCTCCACATGGGGGTGATGGGCGGACTGCGGCGGGTAAACTCCTACGCGACCAATATTGCCTACGCCGAACTCGGGCAGGTATAAACCCGTCTGAAGTGAGAGCCGCGGAAAAGATCGCGGCTCTCATTCAGCCGGGTAAATTCCGAAATCCAGCATGTAAAGCACCTCATCAAAAGGCTAATCCGTCTCTGGAGGAGGAATTTATGTCCTGATTATTTGTGATTTCGACGCTCCGAGCTAATTCATCCAGTAAAAATAGAGAGGCGGAAAAAATCGAGGGAAAGATACAAAAATCGGCCTGGAGAATAAAATTATCATAACCTTTATAGCTCCGCGTTATTCTGTGTGGGTAAGGGAAATGAGAATGGGGATGAATCCTAAATACTATGTATGATACCCAGAGACTTTATATTTAGAATAAGTGGGGTATAGTATGAGAAGATTTATTATTTTATCGTCAATTGTAAGCTTATTGGTTGGCGTTCTTCCAACGCAGGAGTGTCTTTTGGGAGATGAAAAAGAATCTCCTTCCGATCGGATCCTGGTGAGTATTGAGCTGCCCGCCGATTTTGAGCTATTAAGCGCTAAACGGCTCAAATCGCGTGTGGAGGATATTATTCCGGCAGGATTTACGGTCGAAGAAATTAATAAGGAAATGGCGGTACTTTCCGGCTTTCGTTCGCGACTTATCGAACTGGAGGGGAGCGGTCTTGAACTTGGGAAGGTTACTTTAATCTCTGGTAAGAGCAAGCAGGCTGGTCGATTGAGTCTAATCCCGGACCTGGCCTTTAAGCAGAACTGGGGACCGCTCACGTATCCCGGCGAGATTATTACCGATATCTATATTGATACTGTTAGTGAAGAGGACGCAGTTGTGGTGGGGACCAGAAACTCGGATTGGTCCCAGGGAAAAACCTACTACTACGACTGGCAGGGGAACCTGGTCTGGAGCGCCACCTTCCACCGGGGGGTTGATTATCTTGACGACCTTGACCTGGATGCTTCAGGGAATGAAGGAATCGTCTCAGTCACCCGGAACAGCGGCAATACCGAAGGAGGAGTCTATGTCCATAACCGGGATGGAACGTTCTTGGGAAGTTGGACTTCTTCATCTTGTGGGATTGACGATGTGGATATTTATGATCTGGATGATGACGGGAGCGACGAAATAATCATTAAACCGGAAGATTACAAAACCTTTTATGTCCTTGATCACAATGGCAACTTCAAGTGGTCGGGGACTGTAGCTGATAATATCTATTCCGTCAGATGTCAAAAGTTTTACGAGAACGATCAATACAGGGTGATTGTCTTTGCCCGGGATAGGTCCATTGCCCATGGGCAGATATGTTCCTTCAGTCCGTCCGGAGTTTTGCTGGGATCGCGCAATTATGATGCCGCCGATCTTGACGGCACATTAGCGCCATCCTCTGCCTGTTTTGAAGATCTTGATGGCGACGGAACCAGAGAGATTATTCCGTATCCCAGTTATTTGAAACAGAAGCTGGAGATACTCTCCGACAGTTGCTCAATTCTTGACACCCAAAACCTGGTCCGGGCTGTCGAATCCTATAATATGAACTATGACTTTAACGGAGATGGAAATGAAGATATTGTCTTGATGACTACAACCAACTCACCAAATACCCTGAAAATTCAGGGTTTCCTTGGATTTAACGGGAGTGGATTTGACGCCACCTGGAGCTATCCAGCCACCGATACGATTGATAAGGATGACGCGGACTGGGATATGGACGAAAGCGGGATCGCTTTCGGCACCGAGATATCCCCATTTTCCGGTGGTCGGGTTTATCTCCTCAATGCCTCCGACGGAACTGAATGGGCGGCGCCGGTTGACATCAGTGGCTCGGTTGAAGATCTGGAGTATGAAGATATGGATCATGATGGTGTTAATGAAGTCGTGATCCTGACCGACAGTTACAATGATCCCACCCATACCTGGACTTTTTACGTCTATGACCATAACCTGAATCTCCTGGCCCCCAGCGGACATTTCTCCTACCAGTCGGATACCGGAAGCGAATACGCCTATAACTATTTTTATACACGGGATATGAATGGAGATGATGTGGAAGAACTGATCCCCTACTATAAGTACCTGGGCGGTATCTTCCCCCTGGTTGACTATACCGGTGTCTTGAAATGGAGTTATAGCGCCCCAGGACCGATAAACGATCTGGACTCTTTCTACGATATTGACGGTGACGGTAATAGTGATCTGGGGGTGATCTCAGCCCCTGTCGGGAGCGGTCATATCGCTTTCCTGAAGGATAATGGCGCTTCTTCCGGGATGATCGGCGCGCGGAGTTTTTCCGACAAGATCGATTCCGTAAGTTACTGCATCCTGGACCGTCACAGTGGCCGGGAGATAATGCCCTATTTTGAGAACAGTCTGAACAGGTCACTCTATTCCTATAACCTCTCCCATTGCTTCTGGTCGTTTACTCCGTCCGGTGATGAGATTGTGTCAATCAGTGATGCCGACATAGATGAAGACAATGTCGACGAGATATACATGGCTTCCAACGATACCACCACTCCCACCGGCTACGCTTACGTTTTTTTCGGCACCACGCTTCCGAGAAATCCGGTAATTAGTTCCGGGGACTATGACGGTGACGGCACCTCCGATATAGCCGTATTTCGGGGGGAAACCGGTCTCTGGGCGGTACGGGAAATTACCAGGGCCTATTTTGGTAATTCATCCGATATCCCGGTGCCGGGGGACTACGATGGAGATGGGACCTCAGATATCGGAATCTACCGAGGATCAACCGGCCTCTGGGCGATCCGGGGTATAACTCGTTTCTACTTTGGGTCGGTTTCAGACACCGTTATCCCGGGAGATTATAACGGTGACGGCCATTGCGATGTCGGTATCTTCCGGGAATCCTCTGGCCTCTGGGCGATAAAGGGGATAACCCGAGCTTACTTTGGAACCACCGCTGACGCACCGGCGCCGGGAGATTACAACGGGGACGGCACATCGGATTTCGGAGTTTTTCGGAGTTCAACCGGCCTTTGGGCTCTACGGGGAGTAAGCCGGACTTACTTCGGTAGCACCATCGACGTGCCGATCCCGGGAGATTATAATGGCAATGGATCGGAAGGAATCGCCATCTTTCGCCCCTCCTCCGGTCTCTGGGGTGTCCAAGGAATAACCAGGACCTATTTCGGAAACAGTTCAGATCAACCCGTTCCGGCTGATTATAGTGGTAATAATTCAGATGATATCGGAATCTTCCGGGCCGGCTCCAGTTCCGGTTTGTGGGCCATCCGGGGAATTACCCGTGCCTACTACGGATCCACCGATTACCTCCCGGTAACCCGGTAACTATTATTTTTCCTGGGGAAAATTATATTTGACTTCCTGACCGGCTATTGATAGGATGACACCATTAATTAAGCGGTGATGTAAAACTCTCAGTAAGTCACCTCATTATTCCCTCATTATTCTATTGAATCCTATTAAATCCACCATGCTCTGTTAATACCTGAATCGAGCGCTTCTATACTCGATTTCCTCGGCGTAAACTCAGAGTGGGCTAAGTTTTTTTAAACGCTTTTTATCTTCAACGTTAGCGCCGAAGGCGCTAGTATAGTTTAATTATCTGAACCATTCGCGCTGAAGGCGCGGGATCGCAAAGATGTAAGATCCAGTATCCTGTTATTCTCATTTTATCTCCTGTTCTCCCAAATTGAGGCTCTGCCTTATCTCTCCCATCCGGGATGGTATATCTACTCTTAATATTGAACTAATAATCGAACGATCTTTCTTAAGTAAGCTTTCAGTGAACCCCGGTACCTAGTGCTCGTATCGGCCCCGCCGGCGAGGCCATCGTGTGGCAGCCTAAAGGCAGCCTCTACGAGAGATGGGGGTTACTGAAACCTTACTTTCTCAGTTCTCCCGATGTAAATCGGATAATCAACGATGGAAAAACTATTACTGATCGACGGAATGGCAAGTGCCTACCGCGCCTTCTATGCCATCCGGGGGTTAACAACCTCCCGGGGGTTCCCGAACAACGCGGTATTCGGTTTTATCCAGATCCTGCGCAAGGTCCTGGCGGAATATCAGCCGGATTATGTGGCTATCGCCGGGGACGCGAAGGGTCCGACATTTCGTCATGAGCTCTATAAGGAATATAAGGCGCAGCGAAAGCCGATGCCTCCTGATCTATCCGTCCAGATCCCTTTGCTAAAGAGGGTGGCGGAGGGGTATCGGATCCCCTGGCTGGAACTGCCGGGTTACGAGGCCGATGATATATTGGCCTGGTTGACACTCCAGGCGCGCGAGAGAGGGGTCAAGACCTATATCCTTACCGGTGACAAAGATATGATGCAGCTGGTTGATGAGATGGTATTGGTTATCAGCCCGCATAAAGACGGAAAAATATTTGACGCCGCGGCGGTCGAGGATCATTACGGAATTCCCCCTTCGAAGGTAGGAGATCTCCTGGCCTTGATGGGGGACAGCAGTGATAATGTTCCCGGTGTTCCCGGGGTGGGCGCCAAGACCGCTGTTAAACTTCTCAAGGAATACCACACTCTGGAAGGAGTGCTGGAACATGCCGGCGAGGTTAAGAATAGCCGGGTTAGAGAGAATCTCTCCACCTACGCTGATCAGGCCCGGTTCTCCCGCCAACTGGTTGAATTGAAGACGGATCTCCCACTGGAGAGGAAGTGGGAAGACCTGCGAGTGAGAGAACCTGATCTTGAACGGTTGCGGGAGTTATTCAGTGAATTGGAATTCAAGAAGCTGCTTCAGGAAGTTTTGCCGGATGAAAGCCCCCGAATTTCCACCCGCCGACTGGAGGATGCTGACGCCTGCCGGGAATTGGTCGATGACCTCACCAGAGCGGGCGAGTTCGCTATCCGGGTCCGGTCCGATGGTTTCGGATTTATGGTCGCCAGGCCTACCGGCCTGGCGGTATCGTATAAGAAGGGAGAAGCGGTATTTATCGACCTGACGGACGAGGATTTTCGGGAAGATATTCTATCTATTTTTCGTCCGGTTCTGGAGAATGAAGAGGTGGGCAAGATTGCTCATGGGGCGAAGTCTCTGAATCATCTATTTCTAAATGCCGGAATTACTTTAAGGGGAATCATCTGGGATAACCTCCTCGCTTCTTACCTCCTCCAACCCTCTCGTCCCGAGCATGATCTGGGAATGCTCTCCTGGGAGTTTCTGAATCATCCGATCATCCCGCCGCGCGAGAAAGAGAATGACCTGTTTGATTCCGGAGAAGATGAGATCGTACTCTGTGAAGAGGCGGCCGCCGACTTCGAGTTGAAATCGGTTCTGGAAGAGAAGTTGAAAGAGGGGGAATTATTGGAGCTTCTCCGGGATATGGAGTTGCCTTTAAGCGCGATTCTGGTGGAGATGGAACGTAACGGGATCAGGCTGGATCGCAGTCAATTCGATCGGCTCGCCCATTCTATCGAGGAGGAACTTTCTACTCTGGTGGAGAAGTTATATGAATTGGCCGGGGAGGAGTTTAATCTTAACTCTCCCAAGCAGCTCCGAAGGATACTTTTCGATAAACTTGGTCTCCCCCCGAAGAAGAAGACCAAGACCGGATACTCAACCGATGTCTCGGTTCTCACCCAGCTCGCGGAAGAACATGAACTGCCGGGGTTGATTTTGAAGTACCGCGGTCTCTTCAAGCTGAAATCAACTTATCTCGATCCTCTGCCATATATGATTAACCCGGAGACCGGCAGGATTCATACCACCCTTCATCAGGCGGTAACGGCGACCGGACGTCTTAGTTCCAGCGCTCCCAACCTCCAGAATATTCCTATCCGGGGGGAGATGGGACGGGAAGTCAGGATGGCTTTTGTCCCCGGCGATCCCGGCTGGCGATTTCTATCGGCTGATTATTCCCAGATTGATCTGCGGGTTATGGCTCATCTCTCCGAGGACCCGCTGCTCCTGGAAGCATTCCGGAATAACGAAGATATTCACACCTTTACTGCGTCTTTAATTTTCAGCCTCTCTCTGGATGAGATTACGACCGAGATGAGACGAAGAGCTAAGACCGTCAACTTTGGAATTATTTATGGGATGGGGGCCTTTGGCCTCTCCCGGGATCTCAATATTTCTTTCCAGGAAGCCGATGTCTTCATCAAGTCTTATTTTGAGAAATACGCCGGTGTCGCCGAATATATATCCCGGACAATCAAAGAGGTGAAGGAGCGGGGCTATGTAACCACCTTATTCCATCGGCGCAGGTATATCCCGGAGTTGAGCAGTGATCAGGAAAATATCCGCCGTTTTGGAGAGCGGACCGCGGTAAACACTCCCATCCAGGGAACTTCATCGGACATTATCAAGCTGGCGATGATTGAGGTATCTAAGAAACTTCATAGAGAAGGATTTGACGCCCGGCTCCTCCTTCAGGTCCATGACGATCTCTTATTCGAGTGCCCGGCCGACGAACTCCCCCGGCTATCAAAGATGGTCCGAATCGCGATGGAGGAAGTGGTAACCCTATCGGTTCCTCTCCGGGTGGATATTAAGGTGGGGAAGAATTGGGGGGAGATGAAAGAAAGTTGACAGTTGACGGTTGACAGTTGACGGTGAAAAACCAACTAAGTTAGTGCTGGTTTTCGTAGTTTTTAAATTAGTGTAATTAGCGAAATTCGTAGTTCATTAAAGAGGCTGAGGTAGAGGGGGCATAAAAACTGAACATCGAACGTCGAACGCTCAACTTCGAACGTCGAACGACGCTTCGGGGCCCATGCGTCCAATGTTTAATTCGCGTAATTCGTAGTTCATTAAAGGGTCCGAGGTAGAGGGATCAATTAGTGCAAATTAGTGTAATTAGTGGACAAAAAAGGGTCCGAGGTAGGGGGAAAAGAAAGTTGACGGTTGACAGTTGTCAGTTGACGGAGGGAACACCACTCTAAATAACATTCGTTTTTACCAAGTTTTTAAATTCGCGTAATTCGCGAAATTCGTAGTTCAGTAAAGGGTCCGAGGGAAGGCATCTCACCTAAAGGTTCGATGTCTCCGCTTCGCTCCGAGGAAGCAATTAGCATAATCAGTGGAGAAAAAAATGGATCGGGCCGGGGGGAATTCATCCGCGTTGGTCTGACCGGCGGCTTCGGGACCGGGAAGTCAACGGCGGCGGATATCTTCCGGGAATTGGGAGCTTATCTGGTTGATGCCGATGAACTGGCCCGGGATTGTCTCCGGCAGGGGAGAAAAGAATATCAGGAGGTAGTATCCGCTTTTGGAAATCGGATACTGGCCCGGGACGGGCGGATAGACAGGAAAGCATTGGCGGATGAAGTATTTTCGGATACCGATAAGCTCTCTCTTTTAAACCGGATCATCCATCCCGGAGTTATTCGGGAGATTGAAAGCAGACTGAAAGCTGCCCGGGTGCCGGTTCGGATCGCGGTGATTCCACTTCTCTTAGAAGCTGGCTTGGAGTCTAACTTTGACTCTCTGATCGTTGTCACGGCGGATAGAGAGACCGTGGATCGAAGAGTGTCCGAGAGCAGGAATATGAATAAAGATGAGATTAACCTCCGTCGAAAGGCTCAACTCCCATTACGTGAGAAGGAAAAAAAGGCGGATTTTATAATAGATAACAATGGTTCTATCGAGGATACCCGGGGCCAGATTAAGTTAATCTGGGATAAGTTAATCAGTAAATACAAACAATAAATAATATTTCAGGTAGTAATTATAAGGAGAAAGATAATGGCAGAAACAGAGAAAAAACCGGAGAAGCAGATGACCGAGAAGACTAATAATCGAGAGAGCTCGAATAATAATGCACCCAAGCCCAAAACCGACGGGAAGGACGCGCTGAATATGGCCAAGCTCCAGGGAATGACCATGCCTAAGTTACTGGTGATGGCCAGTGGGATGAATGTACATTCCGCCCGGAGTATGAAGAAACCGGAACTGATCTTCGAGATATTGAAAACCCAGGCGGAGCAGAATGGTCTCATGTTCGGGGAGGGGGTGCTGGAGATCCTCCCGGATGGCTTCGGGTTTCTCCGGTCGCCCAACTATAACTATCTGGCATGTCCCGAGGATATTTATATATCTCCATCCCAAATCCGCAAGTTTGATCTCCGCAATGGAGATACGGTATCCGGGCAGATTAGATCTCCCAAGGCACGGGAAAGATTCTTTGCCCTTTTGAGGGTGGAAGCGATTAACTATAGGGAACCGAATGCCTCCAAGAATATCCATTTTGATAATCTTACCCCGCTTTATCCTGATGACCGATTCGTCCTGGAGGGCAAGGATGGCGATATATCCATGAGGATAATGGATCTGCTGACACCGGTTGGGAAGGGCCAGCGTGGCCTGATTGTTGCGGCTCCCCGGACCGGTAAGACCATAATCTTAAAGGGGATTGCCAACTCAATTACCGAGAATCATCCGGAGGCGAAATTAATCGTGCTCCTGATCGATGAACGGCCGGAAGAAGTAACTGACTTCCAGAGGAGTGTCCATAACGCTGAAGTAATCGCCTCCACCTTTGATGAAATTCCTGAACGTCATGTCCGGGTCGCTGAGATTGTTATTGAGAAAGCAAAACGATTGGTAGAGCAGGGGATGGATGTGGTGATCCTGTTAGATAGCATCACCCGGCTTGCCCGTGCCTATAACACTCTTCAGCCGCATAGCGGAAAGGTTCTCTCCGGAGGGATAGAGTCGAGTGCTCTCCTTAAACCGAAGAAGTTCTTCGGCGCCGCACGGAATGTTGAGGGAGGCGGAAGCCTGACCATCCTGGCCACCGCTTTGATTGAGACCGGAAGCAAGATGGATGGCGTTATCTTCGAAGAGTTCAAGGGAACCGGGAATATGGAGATTAATCTTGATCGCAAATTGACGGAGAAGAGGATATTCCCTTCAATTAATATTGAGAGGTCGGGGACCCGTAAAGAAGAACTCCTTCTCCATCCGGATGAACTCTCCCGGATATGGCTTCTGCGCAAGGCCTTAAGCGCGATGAATCCGATTGAAGGGATGGAATTGCTGATTGCCAAGCTGAAGAAGTCCAAGACCAACGCCGAGTTTTTGATGTCACTCAAAATGTAAATTTTGCGATGCAAAATTTCCCGGCTAAAGATTGTTAAGAGTTGTTGAATACCTAAACGGTCCCTATTATTATCGTTGGGGTGAGGAAGTTCAAAGGCTATAATCTGCATCTACCATCAAATAATGACTGTGAGACAAGAAAAATAGTTGTAAATTGTCAGTTATCAGAGTAAGTTCTGGAAAATATCAACAAATCAATAAATAAGGTGTAAAAACAATGAAAAAAGGTATACATCCTGAATACAGTGAGACCACTATTGCCTGCGCTTGCGGGGCGGTTATTCAGACCAGATCGACCAGACAGAATATGAGGATCGGAGTCTGCTCGCAATGCCATCCATTCTTCACCGGAAAGCAGAAGTATCTGGATACGGAAGGCCGGGTGGAACGCTTCAAGCGGAAATATGGTCTTAAGTAAAAAAAGGTAATCAGTAAACGGTAAGCGGTAAGCGGTTCGACGGTTCCTGGTGGTCTTTTAACTGATTACTGATAACCGATCACTGATTACTATCCATCTGAGTGAGGAAGAGGAATAATTGGCCTGCCGGCCTTTGCTGACCTTCAACGTCCTTTATCTTTAACGTTATCTTTCCCATGTCTCAATCATCTGATATCCCCCTGAAAGTACAGGATCCAACGGATCGGTTTGCCGCCCGATTGGGTCCGGCCCGTGAGGAGCGGGAACGGATTCAGGTACTTCTATCTGATCCGGCTACCGCGAAAAATCACCGCCGTTTTAGTCAGCTGGGCCGGGACTATTCCCGGCTGGATAAGTTACTCTCCATCTATGACCGGTATCTTGCTATTCAGTCCGAACTAGAAGATAATCGGCAGATGCTGGATGGGGGAGAGGAAGATCCTGAGTTTCAGGAACTGATCCGATCTGAGATAGAGAAGCTGGAAGAAGATATGATCAAGGTCCAGGCCAACCTGGAGGAAGCATTAATTCCTCCGGATGAACGGGATGAGAAGAATATTATTATTGAGATTCGCGCTGGAACCGGCGGTGAGGAGGCGGCCCTCTTTGTTCTGGACCTCTTCCGTATGTACAGCAGGTACGCGGAGAATAAGGGCCTGAAGATAGAGAGTATGAATACCAACCCGGCGGCCCATGGCGGCTTGAAAGAGGTTGTATTCGGAGTTGTTGGAGCAGAGGCTTTTCGCTCGTTCAAGCATGAGAGCGGTGTCCACAGAGTGCAGCGGGTTCCGGAGACGGAATCTCAGGGGAGAATCCATACCTCAGCCGCGACTGTCGCGGTGCTCCCGGAGGTAGAAGAGGTTGATGTTCAGATTGATCCCCACGATCTCAGGATAGACCGATTCTGTTCCTCCGGACCGGGGGGGCAGAGTGTTAATACTACTTATTCGGCGATCCGGATAACACATATACCGAGCGGAATTGTGGTCAGTTGCCAGGATGAGAAGTCACAGCATAAGAATAAGGCCAGTGCGTTGAAAGTTCTGCGGGCCCGCCTCCATCAGATGATGCAGGCGGAGCAGGACGCGAAACTATCCCGCCAGCGGAAGGACCAGATTAAGAGTGGTGACCGGAGCGATAAGATTCGTACCTATAATTTTCCCCAGAACCGGGTGACGGATCATAGAATCGGTCTCTCTCTCCATCGTCTGGAATCAGTCATGGGCGGTGATCTGGATGAACTGGTAGATAAGCTTCACGAGTGGGACCGGGAGCAGAGACTTAATTCAGATACAGCTCAATAGCACGGCCCTATTCAAAAATTCTTTTTACCACGAAGGACACGAAGATCACGAAGAATAATTGAGAAATAAATTAGATTGAACTCTTTTTTATAAATCTTAGTGAACTTCGTGTCCTTCGTGGTTCTAATTATTTTTTATCAATGAGCTATATTTTTTGAACCAGGTCAAGCATGTCTTTAACAGTAATTAAAGAAACTGACAGAGAACGAAATACGGTTCGAGATGTGTTGTCCCGGGCGGTATTTGAACTTGAAAGCAATGGGATAGAAAATTTTCGGCATGAAGCGGAGCAGATTCTTTCGCATTGCCTGAAGATCGAAAGCTGGAGACTGTACATCGAAGAAGGCCGGTCCATAACCCTGGAAGAGGAGGCTGAATTCAGCCGTTTGATCGAGGAGCGGCTGGACCACCATCCGCTGGCTTATATTAGGGGGTGGGCCGGGTTTTATAATCTGGTTTTGAAAGCTGATAAGAGGGGGTTGATCCCTCGCCCGGAGACCGAGATACTGGTTGAGCAGGCACTTGCGGTATTGAATCGATCTCCAGTCTCCCATCCCGATGTGGTTGATTTGGGGTGTGGGTCTGGAAGCATCTCCCTGGCCCTGGCAGGAGAACTTTCCGGGGCGAAGATCCGGGCATCGGATACTTCAATGGAAGCTCTGGCGCTGGCTCGGGAGAACGCGGAAGATCTGGGGTTGACCGATAGAATATGTTTTCGACAGGGTGATCTCTTTGATCCATGGGAAGACTATAAAGAGACCGGCTTTGATTTGATTCTATCCAATCCGCCCTACCTCAGTGATCAGGAATGGGATCAGGCCCCTCCTGAGGTCAGAATGTATGAACCTGCCGGCGCGTTGCGGGGAGGGGTCGACGGTCTGGATGTAATCAGAAGGATTATTGAGGCCAGCCCCGGTTATCTAAAACCCGGCGGTCACCTCATCTTCGAAATCGGTGCTGATCAGGGTGAAGTGGTCCGGAAACTTGTAGATGAGAATAATGGACTGGAATTCTCAGGAATAACCAGAGATTATTCCAACCGAGATCGGATTGTGGTGGCGTATAGAGTTAGTGATTCGGAATTTACCCGATTTTAATTGATTAATAATAAGAAGCTTCTGGAAAATAATCAGTATGATTATCAGCAGGACGATTAGAAGACAAAATAATTTAGGCAGGACGATTACAGGCAGGACGATTAAAAGCTAAAAATAATTAGTCATAATGATTAAAAGAAAGAAACTCAAGATTGAGGCGAGGCAAATCATTTTGCCCTAAAACATTCTGACTTTAAAAGACCGAGGCGAGGCAAATAGTCCTGACTGCAATGGTCCTGTCATAAAAAGAGGGTGAGGTAGAGGGAAATCGTCTTGTCAAAAAAATTGTAAGTTCTCATGGATAGCATAGAAATCATAGGTGGAGAACGGCTCTCCGGGGAAGTGACAATCAGCGGGGCAAAGAATGCCGCTCTGCCGATTATGGCTGCTTCCCTGCTGGCCCGGGGTGTCACGGTTATTCATCGGGTCCCGCGTTTACGGGATATCGATACCATGCTCGGGATTTTCCATCATCTGGGTGTCCGGGGTGAGTTTATTGATGAAGATACCCTGGAGATTGATGCTACAACCATTACGGATTGTTCCGCCCCTTATGATCTGGTCCGGAAGATGAGGGCATCGGTCTTGGTGCTGGGACCGCTATTAAGCCGACTGGGCCAGGCTCGGGTATCTATTCCCGGTGGATGTGTCATCGGGCCCCGTCCGATTGACCTCCACCTGAAAGGGCTTGAGGGACTGTCGGCCCGGGTTGATATTGAGCATGGCTATGTTAACGCGACCGGATCGCCTCTGATCGGAGCTGAAATATATCTGGGCGGCCGCTATGGTTCAAGCGTGGGAGCGACTATTAATCTGATCATGGCCGCCGCCATGGCCCGCGGGACTACCACCATCATCGGCGCGGCCTGTGAACCGGAGGTTGTTGATCTATGTGAATTTCTAAACCTGATGGGGGCGAAAGTATCGGCGATGGGAAGTCCCCGGATTACCGTGGAAGGAGTAGATGAGTTACAGCCGGTTGAATATACGATTATTCCGGACCGGATTGAAGCGGGAACTTATCTGCTGGCCGGAGCTCTGACCGGAGGTCTCCTGACCCTGCGCGGAGCTCGGGCAGATCATCTTGACTCGTTGATTGAAGTAATGCGGGAAGTAGGGATTGAGATTACTCGGGAGGGAGAGTTGATCATGGTGCGGGCAACTGGAGATCTCAAACCCGTGGATATCGCCACGCTCCCTTATCCGGGTTTTCCGACCGATCTCCAGGCCCAGATGATGGTACTCCTCTCGGCAGTGCCCGGAATCAGTGTTATTATAGAGAAAGTATATCCGGAACGGTTTATGCACGTCCCGGAGCTGAATCGTCTGGGGGCACGGATATCTCTGGAAGGGCCTGCCGCGCTGGTTCGGGGGGGGCGGAGGCTCTCCGGCGCTCCGGTGATGGCATCCGATCTGCGGGCCTCGGCCGCGCTTATCCTGGCCGGCCTGGTAGCGGACGGAAAGACCACCGTTCGCCGGGTCTATCATCTCGACCGGGGATATGAGAGAATGGAGGAGAAACTGACCGCCCTGGGGGCTAATATTAAGCGGGTTAAAGATGGTTGATCGGATGGCCTGGAAAGACGAATTTCCAATAACCAATGACCAATGATCAACTTCCAATCTCAAATTAGTAGCAGGCTGTTTAACGGAATTTCAAATTCGCGTAATTTGCGTAATTCGTAGTTCAGTAAAGGGGGAGAGGCAGAGGACAATTCGTGTAAATCCGTGTATCCGTGGACAAAAAGGGGTCGAGGGAAAAGAAAGTTGACGGTTGACAGTTGTCGGTTGACGGCAGAAAAATTAGCTAAGTTTGGATCGTTTGTTTACAGTTTTTAAATTCGCGTAATTCGCGAAATTCGTAGTTCAGTAAAGGGGGGGAGGTAGAGGGCAATTCGTGTAAATTCGTGTAATTAGTGGACAAAAAAGGGGCCGAGGTAGGGGGAAAAGAAAGTTGCCAGTTGACAGTTGTCGGTTGACGGCAGAAAAATTAGCTAAGTTTGGATTGTTTGTTTACAGTTTTTAAATTCGCGTAATTCGCGAAATTCGTAGTTCAGTAAAGGGGCCGAGGTAGAGGACAATTAGTGTAAATTAGTGTAATTAGTGGACAAAAAAGGGGCCGAGGTTGAGGTAGATTAATAGGGCACTTAACATGTTCGACAGGATATCAGATAAATTTCAGGTAATCTTCAAGCAGATCCGGGGACAGGGGAGGCTGAGTGAGAAGAATATCTCGGAGGCCCTCCGTGATGTGAAACTGGCGCTTCTGGATGCCGATGTGAACTATCGGGTGGTGAAGGATATTGTGGCTCGGACCCGTCAGGATGTGATGGGAGAGAAGGTTCTGCAGAGCCTGAGACCCGGGCAGCAGTTCATTAAAGTATTTCACGATCGGTTGGTAGAGTTTATGACCGATCCCGAATCGGAATTGAAGTTTTCCCGGACTCCGGCTCTGATTCTTCTGGCCGGTTTGCAGGGCGCTGGGAAGACAACCGTGGCGGCAAAGCTGGCGCTCTGGTTGAAAGAGAAACGGAAGCTTTCTTCTATCCTGGTGGCGGCTGACCTGCAGCGTCCGGCGGCGGTGGCGCAGCTTGAAGTTCTGGGAAATCAGATCGGGGTGGAAACATTCAAGGGAAAAGGAAAATCTCCCTTGAAAATTATCGGCGATGCGATAAAGTATGCAAAATCATCTAAGGTTGATTCTGTGATTGTTGATACCGCCGGTCGCCTCCATGTAGACGAAAAACTGATGGAGGAACTCCGGAAGATAAAAGATAAATATCCTCCGGATGAGATTTTGCTGGTACTGGACGCGATGACCGGGCAAGATGCCGTTAATGTCGCGGTCGAGTTTGATCGGCATATCGGCATTACCGGTAGTATCCTGACCAAGCTTGATGGAGACGCGCGGGCGGGAGCGGCGATCTCATTCCGTTCGGTGACCGGTCGTCCGATCAAGCTAATTGGAACCGGAGAGAAACTGGCTGACCTGCAGGTCTTCGATCCGGACCGGATCGTATCCCGTATCCTGGGGATGGGCGATATTGTCAGCCTGGCGGAGAGGGCCCAGGAGACCTTTGACGCGGCTGACGCTGAGAAGTGGGAGAAGAAATGGAAAAAGGCCAGTATTGACCTGGAAGATTTCCGGAAGCAGATCGGACAATTGAAGAAGATGGGGTCCTGGGAGTCCATTATGGGTATGCTCCCGGCAGGGATGCCGGATATGGAAGGCGGGGAAGACCGGATCAAGCGGATGGAAGCCATCCTGGATTCGATGAGCCCGCTGGAGCGCGAGAATCCGGTTATCATTAACGGGAGCCGTCGGGAGAGAATAGCCCGGGGGAGCGGGACCAGCGTCCCGGAAGTAAACCAGCTGTTGAAACAGTTTAAGATGATGAAGAAGATGATGAAAAAAACAAAAGGTTTAAGTGAAAAAATGAAGATAGGAGGTGCCAATTGGCCGTTGTCATAAGATTAAAGAGAGTCGGAGAAAAAAAACAACCGCATTACCGTATAGTAGTGGCTGACTCACGCAAAGCGCGGGATGGGAAGATCATTGAAAAACTGGGATATTATGATCCAAAAAGTGGACAGGAAGCTGCTTCAGTGGATCGGGATCGTGCCAACTACTGGCTCAGCCAGGGCGCCCAGACATCGGATACCGTCCGGAGCATCTTTAAAAAGTTGCAAGTATAGTATAAATTAGCGCTTCGCGCTAATTTAGTCTTGAAAAATATTAAACAATATAGTTTTTTTCTTCTATAGCGACGTGTGGTTTTGTTAACTTTAGGCACTTAAGCGCACTTTAGGCACTTAAGACACTTAAGAACATTGCGCCGAAGGCGCTATGTTCCAATATCGGCCGGGAATGATCGCGACCGAATCATCGTCAGGAGGCGAATTGAATGAAGGAATTGATTGAGTATATAGTGAAGTCGATTGTTGATAATCCTGAGGAAGTAGAAGTTGCTCAGATTGACGGAGAGAGCACGATTGTCTTCGAACTCCGGGTGAAACAGGAAGATGTAGGAAAAGTTATCGGAAAGAAGGGGCGCACCATCAATGCGATCCGAACTCTGGTTAATGCCACCGCGGCTAAGTCCGGTATGCGGGCTATGCTGGAGATCGTGGAGGAAGATAAACCCGAATAACTCGCTATTTTGAAATGTAAGTTATTTAGCCACTAAGACACTAAGAAAAACTTAAAAAATACTTTTAAAAGGTTATTATTGTATCATTAAATCTTTTCTTTGTGTCTTGGTGTTTTAGTGGCAAATAAGTTGCGAAGCCGAAATAAGTCAGGTAGTAGTGCAGATTGATATAATCACTCTTTTCCCGGGGATGTTTGCCGGTTTTTTGACCGAGAGCATCATCAAGCGTGCTCAGGAAAAGGGGACGGTCAGTCTCGGGGTGATTGATCTCCGGGATTATACGCATGACCGCCATCGTACGGCTGATGATCGTCCATATGGCGGCGGAGCCGGGATGGTCCTGAAGGTTGAGCCCCTATTTGAGGCGGTTGAATCACTCAAGACCTCCGATAGCACCGTGATACTTCTCTCCCCGCGGGGGGAGCCATTTGACCAGGCAAAGGCCGGTTATCTGAGCCACAGTGAACACCTGATATTGATCTGTGGACATTATGAAGGTGTGGATGAGCGGGTCTGCTCTTCTCTGGTTGATGAAGAGATCAGTATCGGTGATTATATTCTCACCGGAGGAGAACTTCCGGCGATGGTTGTGGCCGATAGTGTGATCCGCCTGATCCCGGGTGTCCTGGGAGATCCGGATTCATCGGCTGATGAGTCGTTTTCAACGGGGAGGTTGGAGTATCCCCATTATACCAGGCCGTCCGAGTATCGGGGGATGGCCGTGCCGGGAGTATTGCTCTCTGGTAATCACGGAGAAGTTGCTCGCTGGCGGGAGGAGCAGTCATTTTTAATGACTTGCCGCCGTCGTCCCGATCTTATTAAGGAGTTTCCTCCGACAGAGGAAGGAAAGAAGGAATAAATTTATGAATGTACTTGAACGTTTAGAACAGGAACAGATTAAAGAAGAGATACCTGAGTTTCAGGTGGGTGACACGATCAGTGTTCACGTCAAGATCGTAGAGGATGAACGGGAGCGGATCCAGATTTTTTCCGGGGTCTGTATTGCCCGGAAGAGATCCGATGTCAGAGAGTCGTTTACTGTCCGGAGGGTATCCTACGGGCTGGGAGTTGAGAGGGTATTTTTACTGCATTCTCCCCGGGTTGCCAAAGTTGAGGTCATCCGGACGGGCGCGGTTCGCCGGGCTAAACTCTATTACTTGAGAGATAAGACAGGCAAGCAGGCCCGGATTAAAGAGCGGAAGGTAGAATATAAAAAGCCGGTTAAATAAGTTGGTTCTCAATCATATTATATATAATTATAAACAATTAAAGTTTATCTTTATATGACTGGGTACCAATGATGTGTCCCTATCTTTCCATTCCCGTTGCGCCCAGGATGCTGTACTGGGAAGACAGGTATGGAAGTGAAGTCGCGGTAGCCGGACTGGATGAAGCCGGCCGGGGTCCCCTGGCCGGTCCGGTAGTCGCTGGCGCGGTTATAATCCCTCCCCTCCGGAGTCACCCTGTCGCCATTCTTGACTCCAAGAAGCTTTCCCCCACCCGGAGGAAAGCGGCATTTGAATATCTCAATCAGCTTTCCGGAGCGGTTATCGGCGTTGGAGTTGTCGATCAAACTGAGATAGACCGGATCAACATCCTGGAAGCCACCAGAAAGGCGATGTGTATCGCGGTAGAGGCACTCTCCATCTCTCCCGGGTATCTGCTGATTGACGGACTGATCAAACTCGATCTGCCGATTCTCCAGCAATCTCTGGTTCGGGGGGAAGAGAAGAGTGTTGCAATCGCCGCCGCCTCGATTATCGCCAAGGTCACCCGGGACCGGATGATGGAAGAGTATGACCGGGAGTATCCGGTTTATGGCTTTGGCCGCCACAAAGGCTACGGAACCAAGCTCCACCTGGAAATGCTGAATAAATATGGCCCCTGCCCGATCCACCGTTTCTCTTTCAGTCCGGTAGCGCGTCTAGTTGTCTCATATCAACAACATGATCGTGAGTAAAGAAATGTTGAAATATTGGAACTTCTAGTAAAAAAAAGTAATCAGTAAACAGTGATCAGTAATCAGATAGCTTCTGTGTCATGTCCTGATTTAAAGTTGTCACTTTTTCTGATTGCACCACCCCGACCTCGGCCCCTTTTTAGTCCACGAATTACACGAATTTCCACGAATTGCTTCCCTCGTAGCGAAGTGGAGACATCGAATATTTATGTGAGATGCCTTGCCTCTCCCCCTTTACTGAACTACGAATTTCGCGAATTACGCGAATTTGAAAAGGTCCAGTCCTGAATTAAAGTTGTCACTTTTTGTTGAATAAAACTTTGCCACAAAAAGATCCCTGCCGCCCCGATGCATATCGGGGCGGCAGGGATCTTTTTTGGCTTAGTTCTATTCGATTAGCTTATTGAACTTTCATTCCCCGGGGATAAACCCAGGGGGGATGGGGCCTATACGCGACAACTTATATCAGGACAGGACCGTGACGTTCGATGTTCGGAGTTGGAAGTTGTGCCCGCCGTAGCTTTAGCAAAGGCTGGTTCGACGTCTTGCCCGCCATAGTGCTTGCATCCCGAACTTGATTCGGGGCTTTAGCGAAGGCTGGTTCGAAGTTTAGATTTCCCTCTTAAGCCTGTCACTCGGCTTACTGATTACTGATCACTGTTTACTGATTACTTTCTTCTCTAATCGTCATTCCCGGAATCGTGAAGACAGTAATAGATTCAAAATATGGAGTTCGGGGGAACATATCGAATATCTGTGTACTCTCAATCCGGTAGCCCGCGCTGGAGAGACGTGCCGCGTCCCGCGCCAGAGTGTCGGGCGCGCAGGATATGTAGATCATCGTGCTTGGTTTATATTCCGCGATTAGAGCGATTATCTCTTTGGGCAGTCCGGCCCGGGGGGGATCGACAATCAGCGTTGTCTCCTCCGGTTTGAGGGGGGTGAGCCCATATTTCAACCCGTCCCGAGCGGTCATTATCTCGAAACGGAGGCCGTGAAGATCAAGGTTTCTCGCGTTCTTCCGGGCCGCCCTGATCGCGGATTTATTCCTGTCTATCCCGAGTACCGCCGGGACACCGGACTTTCCGGCGGCCAGGGCAAAGAGTCCGATCCCGCAGTAGAGATCAATCACAGCCGCGGGTTGGATCTCTGATATAATCTCCATCACTCTCCGTATCAGCGCGTCAGCGATCTGGAGATTTACCTGGAAGAATGATTTATAAGAAACTTGGACGGGACCGAGACAGGTCTCTTCGGTCAGGCGGGTATCCTCCGGATGTGTGCCCTCCGCCCAGAAGACCGCTCCACCAGCCTTCGTATACCGCAATGACAGGTTCATCCCATCATTAAGCCCGGAGATAAACTCCCGGTCATCGCGGAGTTTCTGGAGTTGATGATTTATATCATCGACCGCCAGGGGACAGGAGGGGATATCGATTACCGATCTGTTATCAAGGGCGAAGTAGCCCAGACTGGTCCTGTGTCCTTTCACTGCGGATATAGTAAAATCACAGGAAGCGTGCAGAGTGATCTTGTTCCGATAACCGAGTGGGAGAGGGGAGGGGACCGGCGGCAGACAGGGGGGTTCTTCTATATGACCGATCCGATGGAGGAGATCTTTAAACTGTGCCTCTTTTATGCGCAGTTCCTCCTCATAATCTATCTGCTGATAGGTACATCCGGGGCAGGTTTTGGCCAGCGGGCAGATGGGTTCAATCCGAAAAGGCGATGGTTCGTCGATACTAATCAGCTCAGCTTCGGCGTAATTTTTACGCTGCTTGATTATCCGGGCTGTAACAACCTCCCCCGGCAGTACCCCCCGGATAAAGACCACGCAGCCATCAAGTCTCGCCAGTCCTTTCCCCGGATAGACAACATCGATAATCTTTAGTTTAATATTTTTATCCATTGTATTTCTGTAATAGTTTAGTGAACCCGTCACCCCGTGCTCGTATCGGCGACTTTCAGGTCGCCATCTTTGTGTCCCCGCCCATCTCGGCATAGTTCGCTGGTAGAGAGCGGGGGCCACTGAAATCTCATTTATATTCTCCGCAAACCAATCATATATAATATTGGGCCAGAGGTGAGAATACAAGAAATAACTCGATATAAATATGACAAGATTACCCGGACGAAACCATTGCGCGATTGAAGAGGAAGAGAATATTAAATGAATCCCACGATTTCAAAATCCTTATTTGACAAAACACGTTTGCAGACTGTGTCGCAATTAAACCCGGTCCGCTTACCTCCACTCATAAAAAAAACGCTAAAAATATCCAGAGCCATTCGGTATAATTATACAAATAATAAGACAGGAGACTTAAAGGAGAATATAG
>Ga0222696_1000299_pt1 | contig 29259 bp, 22 predicted proteins | sample AntAcemetage1400_FD_179817 | JGI IMG/M metagenome (GOLD analysis project Ga0222696, IMG submission 179817) | Saline water microbial communities from Ace Lake, Antarctica - #1400 | ecosystem: Environmental > Aquatic > Non-marine Saline and Alkaline > Saline | place: Antarctica: Ace Lake... | reverse complement strand
GACGCAGGGCTAACGCCGTGCTGTAAAATGGTCACCGCCGAGGTTTCTACCTCAGATGAGGTCCAATTGTTGTGTCAATTTGCATAGCTGCAACAGAATTTTTCTTTCTAACCGAAAAACTCTCTGTTGTCAAAGGATTTTTTTTATGCCGAAGATAATTATTTGAGCATAAGGTCAGTGTGAAACCAAGTTTGCGAAGGGGATATAAGTATGATAGGGTATAGCTCAAAAAGGGTACTTCTCTTACGTGACTGTGGTAGAAATGAACCAATCCCAAAGCAGTGAATGGCCTGACCCCACCGGGATTTCCTTGCGTGGCCTGTATTTGATCAGTGTATTGGCTATGGGGATCGGAATCACGGTTGTTTTCGTGCTTAACTTTGCCACTCCCACGGATTTTATCCTCAAACAATTTGCCGATCTTGCTCAGAAAAAGGGCCTCGCCTACGTCCTGGAGGTTGGTAAGCGACTGATAGGATTCTTTTTCTTAATCACGGTCATCGGTTCGCCGACGCTGTTGGTGATGCGTCGGCTCTTACGTCCCATTTCCCGTTGCTTGAGCAGCGTTCGGGCAGGTCAAAACCCGCCCTCTGATATGGCTTTAAAAGCGAGGCGCCGTGTGATCAATCTCCCTTTTATATTTATAGGGTTCAATGTGGGCATGTGGATTTTGATTCCAGCTGTGGTGTTTTTTCTGGCCTATGTGATGGACCTGATGAACCTCCGTACCAGCGTGGTCTTCGCAGTCCGTGCCAGCATGGTTGGATTGATTGCCTCTTCCATTGCTTTTTACAGACTTGAGACTTATTCGCGCAGAGAGTTAATCCCCTTTTTTTTCCCCAAAGGCCGGTTGGCAGATCTTAAGGGTGCGGGTAGGATACCCATCCTCCGGCGGATAAGGATGTTCTACAGATTAGGCACTATGGTGCCCATGACTATACTCTTAGTAACCCTGATTACCCTGCAGTGGGAGCTGGATACATCGGTTATGTCGGTGGAGGAATACGGTCGCAGGATCATTATTTTTACTATAGTCCTCTTCGGTGTTTTCTTTATCAGTACGGGGGTGCTCAACAGATTGGTCAGCAAATCGATCGCACAGCCCCTGGAAAACATGTTGGACGCCATGCGCAAGATCCGTGATGGGGACTACAGCACAAGGATCCGCGTTCTGGCCAATGATGAAATAGGTGTATTGGGAGATGCAGGCAATGTTATGATCAAAGGCCTGGCTGAGCGGGAGATGTTGAGAACCACTTTCGGCAAGTATGTTACGCCCGAGATCCGGGATGAGATCCTTTCCGGCCGTATCCCGTTAGAAGGGGAGCGAAGGGAGGCAACCGTGATGTTCGCCGACCTCCGTAATTTTACCCCATTTGTCGAAACCACCCCTCCTGAGGAAGCCATCTCTGGGATGCGGGCTTATTTCACTGCCATGCACCGGGCCATCCGTCTGCACAGAGGCCTGGTACTCCAGTTTGTGGGAGACGAAATAGAGGTGGTTTTCGGGGTGCCGGTACATTTTGAAGATCATTCAGATGCTGCTGTCCGGGCTGCTTTAGAGATGCGCAGGGCATTGAAAGAACTGAATAGGCAGCGGTCTATCCAGGGTAAACCGGCTTTTGCGCATGGTATAGGCATCCATGCGGGGAATGTTTTGGCGGGGAATTCGGGGAGTGACGAGCAATCGGCTTACGCGCTTATCGGAAATACGGTCAATGTAGCTTCGCGTATTCAGGGGCTGACCAAGGAGCTCGGTTGCGACATCTTGGCCAGCCAGAAAACCATTGAACAGTTACAAGGTTCCTTTTCCATGGATAAAGAGCCGCCCCGTTTAGTCAAGGGATACTCCAGACCGATCATTGTTTACCGTATTCTTGACAGTGCTCCATCTTGATAAAGTAAGTGCCTAAAGTTTTCCCCGTTGAATGCTAAGCTTATTTAACTGGGGTGAACTAAAATTATAGAACTTCATCATCGGAATTGGGATACGATTAATTTTGATGAATTTGTAAAAAGTCACGAATCATCCGTTTTCGTTATCCCCGAGAAAGCGGGAATTCAGGAAACCCAACCACTTGTGGACTCCCGCGTTCGCGGGAGTGACGGCCATAGGGACTTTTTACGAAGCCATCAATTTTAGGATGTATATTTTGTCAGAATCATGAAAACGGGATAGAATATCCCCTGGGATGGAAACAGGGCGGAAAAAGGAAAACAGATTTCCCGAAAAAAAGGGAGCTGCCACTCTTGGCTAACCCCCTGGTTTTATTGTTGGTAGCGGGGGCTGGATTCGAACCAACGACCTTCGGGTTATGAGCCCGACGAGCTACCAGACTGCTCCACCCCGCGGTAATCTTTTAATATAACGTCATAGGATTGATTTGTCAAATAAAAAATGAGGTGCCACAGGGCCACGTCATTTAAGTTGATAACCTGCTGACTTAACGAGAATTCTTTACTTATGCGATTTTCCATAAATTCGAAGCACGAAGCACGAAATCCGAAACAAATACGAATGACCAAAATCCAAAATCCAAAACGTGATGAGCCCCGCAGATATTGGATAAATGTTTGAAATGTTTTGGTCATTTGATATTCGAAATTAGATATTGTTTCGAGTTTCGATATTCGGATTTCGGATTTTGAGGTCCCAGAAACAACTAATACTAACGATTTAGCACCGACTTTGACGTTTCCCTGCAGGGATCCCATTAACCATTGACAGCCAGGCTGTTGATCATATATCCTCTTTCCTTCCATAACCGTGAAACTATAAACACCCATCAAAAAAGGGAGATGACTTATGATCCAGGATCTCGTACAGCATATCGACCGGTTGATCCAGCAAAGACCTGCCGCTAAAACCGCTTTAGCCCCTTTCCGCGAGCTCGCACTCCTCATGGTACAGGTAGATCCCGATATCAAACCGGTCGAAGTTGAAAAAGGGATTAGGGATATTAAACAACAGGAGGGCTTTCCTCTCTTTTCAAGAGAGGACCTGCCCCTTGATTTCAGCGCTGCTTCAGGCCTGTTAAAAAAATTCTTAGAGCACCTGGGAGCAACTGACAGGGATGACAGGGAAGGGTTGAAAAAGGCGAGTAAGAAAGCCGATGACACAGGCGAATGGTTGAAAAATCTTTTCAAGACTATTCTAAAACAGGATGAGGAGGCGCTGTCACTGATTGCAAGAGAGGTTGACCTGGACCCCAAGGTCATCCAGTTTCTTGGCCAGGTAGCTTTGGCACCCTCGATCCATGCCCTTCGTGATGCGATGAGCTCCAACATAGACACGGATGGGTGGGATTATGGTTATTGTCCCCTGTGTGGTTCCCAACCGGATATGGCCTATTTTGCAAAAACCGGCAAGAGATACCTGCACTGTGAACTCTGCGGTGAAGAATGGGCCTTTTCCAGAATCAGGTGCCCTTTCTGCGATAACCAGGACCAGGAAACGCTCGGGTATTTCGAGGCGGAGGAGGAGGAGGGGTTCCGGGTCTATTTTTGCAGAGAATGCATGAGATACCTCAAGACCGTCGACAAGAAGTCCTTTGAGGAGGTGGCGCCTTTAGAATTAGAGAACCTCGCCACAATCCATTTAGACCTCTTGGCCAATGAAAATGAGTTCAAGTAGTGTCGATCCATAAATGGCTATTTTCCGCAATCTCAGCGTCAGACTCAAATTTTAATCCTCGAAATACTCCAATGTATTCCTGTGGTTAAAATCTTCGTCTTCCTTGATCTTGCAAAAACTATCTCATTTCTGGATGGACACTAATATAGAAGGGGGTTTTAATCCTCGAGCAAACTCAAATAAAACCTGATCAGTTCCATCTGGTCCCGGTATCTGAGATCTTTATTGTCCTTCCCTATTGCGGATAACAGGGTCTCAGATACAACCCTTGCGTCATCAATTCTACCTGCCCCGGTCAATCTCCGAAAAAGATAGTCATATATCTGCGAGCGGACAGGAAGATCGCTCTCTATGAACTTAGGAATAACCTCCCCCCACCGCTCTTGATCCGCAATATATGCAATGGCCAGAGATCGGACAACAGTTTCATCATACCGGTTTTCATAGGGAATGGCATAGCCAAGGCCTTTCTCTATATATTGTTTGAGTTTAAACGGGCTTTCCGGGGCGCAAAAATAGTAGGGCTCAATATAGCCTTCTGACCTGATTCCGTAGAGATTCGCCTCATCGCCGCCTTTCTCAATGGCCCGGCATAGGCGGGTACCCTGGTATATCCTGCCGCCTATGGTGTATTCGTATCGTCTTAAAAAGCCCGGGCTGTACCTTTTCATCTGATCGAGGGAGTAGGTAACGGTCTCGTAGGTCTCGCCTGGAAGGCCAAAAATCATAGATATGGTACAGGCCAGACCACGTTGTTCACAGACATCTAAGGTGTTGCAGATATCCTCCTCGCGGTAGGAGGTGTGATTCCTCTTCAGGACTTCATCGGCAAAGCTGTCACAGGTAAGGATGATAGAAAACCCGGCCTCAGCCAAAAGTCCGGCAAAATCAGGATTAAAAGGCTTTGGCAGAAACTGGGAGGCGAAACTAAACCGATCGTGCAGATCCTCTTCAATAATCCTTTCAATCAACTGAGAGCAGAATGTGAGGTCGGGCAGATTGAATTCCGTATCCACAAAAAAAATATTTCTGATCCCCTCATCCTTTTGAGATATGGACTTCAGCTCCTCGATAACGCGATCAATTTTTCTGAAAACAATTTCCCTCCCCTCGATAATCGGTTCTACGCAGTAACTGCATCCCTGATTGCACCCCCTCTTGACCTGCACAGGAAGGCCTGCTGTCTCATAAGCATAATGGAACTTCCTCTCCCTCCCGGGCAATAGGGCATTTCCCATAAAGCTATAGGTCTTTCTCGGAGTGATCCTGTACCCATCATCCAAACGGGCGAGACCGGGGATCCGGTTAATCATTTCCCTATCAGGAAAGGCCTCGATGAACTGCCTCAATGGTTCCTCTCCTTCACCCACCACCCCGTATTCGATACGCAGATAATTCAAGATAGCTGCCGGCGATATGGTAAATGCCCCCCCGCCCGCGATGATAGGGGGTCCGGGGGCATGCTTTTTGATCAGTTCCACAATTCTTTTTATATCCGGCAGGAAGTAAAAGGTCTTGTAATCATTCCCCCCGTAGTTGCCATATGTCTCGCAAGCCATACAGGTATCAATATTTCTTATGCCTAATCCGATCACCTCCGGTCTGCTTTTCTCCAAGATGTTTAACAGATTTGTCTCTAAGTCAGGCTCGGGCAAAAAAGGATATTCAACCGTAACATCATGTCCATATTGACGAAGGTAATCAGCGATCAGGTCGAGTCCGAATGGATAGACCTGTTTAATAAAGTAGTATCTGTCCGTGTATAGGAGTAAAACTTTTACCTTTTCCACTCTGTATTCTCCGGAAATAGGGTCTACATGATGTTCCTACTTTATTAACACCAAAGCCGAGTTTCTTTCAACCCGTGAAACACAAGAATTTAGACCCCGTTAGGTGGTTGAGTGGTTAACTGATTGTCATTATTGGTTTTCGTTCCCCTAAAATGAAAATCGTAACTGTTGGATCAAGGGCGTTACGGAGCAGGCGTTTAGCAACAAGAAATCTGGTAATACCCATATCAGGATTGACGCAAAGAGGTATGATCTTAACGAGAATGCAGGGGGAGAGCGCTTATGTCATTATTGATATATGCAACTAATTGATTTTTAAGCAAAAAAAATGTTGACAAGCTTTTTGTTTGGGTGTCTAATTCAAATCAGATGTATTATTATTACTACTACATTTAGCAATATTACCCATTTTATATGTCAATTCTGCCATCAAAAAGACCCAACACGCCACAACTTTCATAACGTTACTGATGTTTTCATTTAGGTTTATGTCCGGAATGTTCAAACCTAACCGTTGTTTTTTTCATTTAACCCGAAACTCTAACGGAAGAAAGGAGGAGGTATGAACGTCACACGTCGTGATTTTTTTAAGATCACAGGGGCTTCTGCTGCAGGCGTTGCAGTTATGGGTCTCGGGCTCGATTTGAAACCATTCAAATCGCATGCTCAGACCTTAAAGCTTCGCTTTGCCAAAGAGACAACGACCATCTGCTGCTATTGTGCAGTTGGTTGCGGTCTTATTTGCAGCACCGGAGAAGCAGGAGCAGGGAAGATTATTAACATTGAGGGAGATCCCGACCACCCGGTTAACGAAGGGGCTCTCTGTGCCAAGGGAGCGGCTTTGAGTCAATTAACCAATAATGATAGTCGGTTAACGACTCCGATGTATCGCGCTCCCTACAGCACCAAGTGGCAAAAAGTATCCTGGGACTGGGCCCTCTGGACGATCGCCAAAAGGGTCAAGAAGAGCCGGGATACCGATTTTGAACACAAAAATGCCAAAGGCCAGGTGGTCAACCGCACAACTGCAATTGCCAGCGTGGGTAGCTCCGCCTTAGACAATGAGGAATGCTGGCTGATACAGGCCCTGATGCGGTCCCTCGGGTTAGTGTATATTGAACACCAGGCCCGTATCTGACACAGCGCTACTGTTGCGGCTCTGGCAGAGTCGTTCGGACGCGGCGCAATGACTAATCACTGGATCGATATCCGAAACAGTGACTGTATTCTTATCATGGGTTCCAATGCGGCTTCGAATCACCCTATCTCCTTTAAATGGGTTACCGAGGCCATGAAGCGTGGTGGCAAGTTAATCAGCGTTGATCCCCGCTTTACTCAGACCTCATCCAAGGCTGATTTTTATACTGCTTTGAGATCAGGGACGGATATCGCCTTCCTTGGAGGGATGATCAAATACATCCTCGATAACAACAAATATTTCAAGGAGTACGTGGCCGAATATACCAATGCGGCCTTCATAATAGCTGACAGCTATGACTTCAATGACGGTCTCTTTTCCGGTTACGATGCCGAAAACCGCAAGTATGACAAGAGTAAGTGGGGTTTTGTAAAGGACGAGAAAGGGATCCCGAAGAAAGATCGCACTCTCCAGGACCCCCGTTGTGTATTCCAACTGATCAAAAAACACTACAGCCGTTATAATCTGGATACGGTTTCAGCCATCACCGGGACCCCGAAAGAGGATCTGGCGAAGGTATATGAGATGTACTCGACCACAGGCCAGCAAGGGAAGGCCGGGACCATCATGTATGCCATGGGCTGGACCCAGCACACTGTAGGCGTCCAGAATATCAGGAGCATGGCCATTATCCAGTTGTTGTTAGGGAATATGGGTGTAGCCGGCGGTGGCGTTAACGCGCTGAGGGGTGAATCCAATGTCCAGGGTTCTACTGATCACTGTATCCTGTTCCACATCTGGCCGGGATATTTAAAGACTCCTAAGGCCTCGCTCCCAACCTTGGCTGCCTATAACAAAAAATACACGCCCAAAACCAACGATCCCCTGAGTGCCAACTGGTGGGGGAACTACCCGAAATACTCTGTCAGCCTGCTCAAGTCGTTTTTTGGGGATAAGGCAACCAAGGCGAATGATTTCGGGTACAACTGGCTCCCCAAATTGGATGATGGGGTGACCTATTCCTGGCTTGATCTCTTTGACGCCATGTACAAGGAAGAATTTAAAGGTCTCTTTGCGTGGGGTATGAACCCTGCGGCTTCGGGCGCGAACGCCAACAAAAACCGCGAGGCCATGACAAAATTAGACTGGATGGTCAATGTCAATATCTTTGACAACGAGACCGGCTCTTTCTGGAAGGGCCCGGGCATGGACCCCAAGAAGATCAAGACAGAGGTTTTCATGCTTCCCTGTGCCGTTTCAGTTGAAAAGGAAGGATCCATCACCAACAGCGGGCGCTGGATGCAGTGGCGTTATAAGGCCGCTAATCCTCCTGCAGAGGCGTTGCCTGATGGCCAGATCCTGATGAAATTGGGGAAGGCAGTGCAATACCTCTACAAAAAGGACAAAAACGCGGTCTTCCCGGAGCCGATTGTTAACCTTAAATGGGATTACTCTACTCATGGCGAGTTTGATGCCCATAAGATGGCCAAGGAGATTAACGGCTACTTCCTGAAGGACATTACCGTAAAGGGTAAGAAATTCAAGAAGGGAGATCTTGTGCCGAGCTTTGCCTATCTCCAGGCCGATGGTTCCACAAGTAGTGCTAACTGGTTGTACTGCAACTCTTATACGAGCAAGGGTAACATGTCCGCCAGGCGTAAGAGGGAGAAATCGGGCATAGGGCTCAATCCTGAATGGGCCTGGTGCTGGCCGGTCAACCGCCGCATTATTTACAACCGTGCGTCCGTGGACAAGACCGGGAAGCCTTGGGATAAGGAACACCCGGTGATCGAGTTCAAGGGAAAGGTGGAAAACGGCAAGTATGTGTCCAAAAAGTGGGTCGGAGATGTTCCCGACGGCGGCTGGTATCCCATGCAGAACCCCGACGGGTCTGACCGCAAGGACACCAAGTATCCCTTCATCATGAAACCGGAGGGCCATGCCCACGTGTTTGGACCGGGCCGCGCAGACGGGCCATTTTCGGAGCACTACGAGCCGGTCGAAAGCCCTGTTTCAAAACAGCCCTTCTCCAGTCAATTAGCCAGTCCTGTTGCTGTCACGTACGGCACAAACATGGACATCTACAAGTCAGACGATCCCAAATATCCCTATGTGTGCAGCACCTACCGTGTCTGCGAACACTGGCAGACCGGTATCATGACCCGGTGGCAGCCATGGCTCCTTGAGGCCCAACCACAGCTCTTCGTGGAGCTGAGCAAGGAACTCGGCGCAAAATTAGGGATCAAGAATGGGGAGAAGGTTATCGTGGAATCGGCCCGCGGCAAGGTAGAGGCGGTTGCAATGGTGACCATCCGGTTTAGACCCTTCACTATTCAGGGGAAAACCGTGCACCAGGTAGGTCTCCCATGGCACTTTGGATGGGTTCATCCCAAGGACGGCGGCGATTCAGCGAATCTGCTGACCCCGTCGGCCGGTGATCCCAATACCAGAATTCCCGAAACCAAGGCCTTCATGGTCAATATGAGAAAGGCATAAAGGAGGTGATCTGATGAGTGGAAAAGCGTTTTTTATAGATACTACACTGTGTACTGCATGTAGGGGCTGTCAGATTGCCTGCAAGCAATGGAATCAATTGCCAGCCACAAAGACCCATAATTGGGGGAGTATGCAGAATCCCAAGGACCTGTCCTTTGACACTTATAAAGTTGTTCGATTCCAGGAACATATGGGCTCAAACAACAAACCGGTATGGTACTTTTTTCCTGACCAGTGCAGGCATTGTGTTGAGCCTCCCTGCCTGGAGGCCTCTGAAGACGATGCCCCTGGCGGGATTATTATAGACAGCCAGACCGGTGCGGTCCTCTACACCGATAAACTCAAAAAAATGAAGGCCGAGGATGTTATTGAATCCTGCCCCTTCAACATTCCTCGGGCACAAAAGGGGACGGGGTATCTCTCCAAGTGCACCATGTGCGTGGATAGGGTTCATAACGGACTCCTGCCCGCCTGTGTCAAGACCTGCCCAACCGGGGCCATGAACTTTGGAGACAGGGACAAGATGGTTGCCCTGGCAAAAGATAGCCTCGCAACAGCCAAGTCCAGGTTCCCCAAGGCCACGTTGACCGGTCTTGAAGACCTGCGTGTATTTTACCTGCTCGCTGATGAGCCAAAGAAGTACTATACCTATGCCAAGGTAGATGTCCTGCCTGGCGGCATGGATAGAAAGATGGCCATGAGAAAGATCGGGAGATCGCTCAAGGACCTGTCTCGGGAGTGGCAGATTATAAATAAGTTAGCGAGTTAAACCGAGATATTAAACCCACAAACCAAAAAGAAGGAAAAAGGGGTGTCCAGATTGGACATCCCTTTTTTCTTGACAAAAGATATTATTACAAGCTTATCTTGTGAGAAATCATTCCGGGTCTTTTTGTACGCACGGACATGGGTCGAAAAAGGGCAGGGCAGCGACCTGGTGTAAGATTTTGCACGGGTTGGAAGTGCAAGGGGTTTCTCCGGCTCAGCAGACAAAGACCTTCAACGGTACCTGGCTGATCAGACGATGACCGGTTTCGGTGACGGTAAAGACGCTTTCCACACCTGCAGAGAACCGGTTTTTGAAGAGCATCTTGGGTTCGAGGGCGAATGTCATGCCCGGTTGTAGGAGGGAAACATCTTTTGCGCTGAGGATGGGTTGCTCGATCAGTTCAAGGCCTATCCCGTGGCCAATGAATTGAACCTTATATCCGGGCGGTCCGAGATAGGGTTCGGTATATCCCAGTTTTTCTGCCTTGGCCAGTGCTATATCGAATAGCTCCTTGATTGGGATGCCCGACCTGACCCTGTCTAAGACCGTATTGTGGATTTCAATAGCTGCGAGGGAGGCGTCAAAGGCTTCTTTAGGCATGGAACCGATGGCAAACATCCGTGTTTCGTCCATATGAAATCCATTAAAGACTGAGGCGATGTCGATCATGATCGGCTCATCAAGGGCGAGTTTTTTATTTCCCCCTCCCACAGGAAAGGCCGCTGAGGTTCCCTGGCCGCTGGCAGGGGAATCCAAGAGACCCACTATGCCGCCACTGGCCCCGCTCAGTATGTGCCATGGGTAGCCCTCTGTCTGATAATCCCTGACCCTGAGCTTGCCCCCGTGGCCGATTTTGCGGGCAAACGCTTCGTACATCCCCCCAAATTCCATCTCGGTGTAACCTGGTCGGATATTATTCCTGATATACTCGAAGGTCTGGGATGAGAGTTGTGCTGTCTTTTCCATCTGCTCGATCTCCCACGCGGATTTAATCATCCGGGCTTCGAGTATCAGGGGAGATCCGTCAATACAGGTTTGTTTTGGGAAAAGCCTACGATAAAATTCAAAATCCTTTACAGGGACCACATCTAATTCAAAACCGAGCGTGTGGGGGAGGCCCCCGTAAAAATCAACGATTCGCTCCGGAACTTCTTTCGGGGATTTAATTTCGACGATATTGCCGATGGAAGATTCTTGTCTCGCCCTTGGTATATATCTCCTGATAAGAAGGAGGGGGTCCCCTTCGGAAGGGATGTAGAGGAACCCGTTCTGGGCTGTTCCTGAAAAATAGAACAGGTCCACCCTCTGAATAATAAGGAGGCCACCGATCTCCTCTTCCCGCAATCTCTTTTGTATTTTAGTGATGCGGATCTCTATTTCAGATGCCGGGATTTTGAATTCTTGTGGCATTTTTCCAGATATTGGGGTTTGTTTTTGAGTTAATTGATGTTATAATATTTATATGAAATTTGAAACTGAAAACTTGTCGAAGATCCCTTCTTTAGCGGAGAAACTTGAAATCTGCCTCTGGCTCGGAGAGGTCGTCTCCCTACGCCTTACGCCTTACGCCTTGCGCCTTGGAGCTTCAACATCACGGAGTTTTCATGGTCACTGAACAAGGCATTATTGAAGAGGTGTCCGGCCAAAAGGCCCAGGTTAGAATCAAGAAGAGTTCGGCCTGTGCAACCTGTGAATCCCGCGGTGATTGTGAAGTGACTTCCGGCAAAAGTATGGTAGTCGAGGTAGCCAATGATCTCGGGGGAGGGAAGGGGGACCACGTTGAACTCAGCGTTCCCTCTGGTGCATTTTTAAAGCTCTCCCTACTTGTTTACATACTCCCCGTAGTAGCCCTCATGGCAGGTGCTTTTGCAGTAGGGATGTGCGCCCCATTTTTACATATTACCTCCACCCTGGCGTCTGTGATGGGTGGGTTTTTGGCCATGGGGATTACCTTTTATGCTCTCAAACGTTTTGACAGGTCCTCGCGTGCAAGGAATGAATTTCATCCCAGGATGACGCGTATCATCTTTCGTTCAGAGATCCATCAGGCTGATCCCTGTAAGCCCTCTTCTATCTAAACCCTAACGTTGCATAAACCTTCGGTCCAAAAACGCTACGCTCGCTCTATATCAGGCCATTAAGAAACGCTGCACCATTTCCAAGACCTCACCGTATATTCAATACGCTTTCATCCTTGAAAACGGCCCATCGTCCCTTGCTGACCTAATCTAAAGCGTTTTGAACTCAAATTTTATGCAACGTTAGGGTAATCACGCCCCTTCCCAGCAATCCCAAGCTTTTTTTTCTGCCCCTCCCAAAAAACACAGCTCTGGAGCGAGTCTTTTCCATCAACAACATCCTCAGCAAAGGTGCTGCAGTCGGGGCATCCGCAAGCCCCGCATTCCTTTCGTGGTAGCAACCGCAGAATTTCCTCGATACGATTCTGTTTTTCAATAGCCCTGGATATCTCAGAAGAGGTGAGTTGAGGGAGTTCCTCGCCTCCGGGGACCTGAGACTTATCAGTAAAAAACCATCCCTTCTCATACAGCTTTTTCACGTAACCGTATTTGATTCTTTTCTCTACCCCAAACATCCGGACGAGTTTCTGAAGGTTTCGTTTTCCCTGATACTTGTCCATTACTGTAAAAGGCCCGCCGAGACAACCCTCGGAGCAGGCCCTGAATTCCACATAATCAATATCCCCGAGCAGGCCCATTTCGATTTTCTCTAAATAATGGATGGTCTCCTGGAGCCCTGGAATTGCAAGGCAATGCAGGTCTAATCCGGAGATTTCGCCCCCGGACATACCCCAACTGAGTCCAATGCCGCCGGAGTGATGCAATACAATATCCTCCTCCACGTCTTTAATATTATTTTTTAATTCTTCATAGACGCTATTGATCCCTATTGCTGCGTCAAGAAATGAACGTTTCTGCAGAATGGACTCTTTCAAGCAGATCATTTTTGACGGGCAGGGGGTGATGTGCAAAACTTTAAATTCTTCCGGCTCACGCCCATGTTTTGCGGACAAGCGGGCTTTGCCTTCCCTTGCTACGATCTCACGGGGGGTAACCAGGGGAGGTATATGCCTCAGAAGAGATGGGAATCTGTATGCGATAAGACCGACTACCACAGGACAGACGGGCGATATGAAGGGAAGGGGCGAATTAGGCTTTTCCCGGTTTTCTTTGATATAAAGCTCAATCGCAAGGTTGAAAATCTCGCTTGTGTAAGACTGGTCGTGTATGTAACCAAACCCCATCCTCTTGAGGCCCAAAAGGACGTCATTTGGCAATACATCTTGTCCGAATTGAGAGTAAAGGACGGTGGATGGGCTGACAATAATATTGTCTTTTTCTGTTAAGTCGAAGGTATCGGAGGTAATCGCCTTGATCGCTCCCTTAGGGCAGACTCGAACGCATTCCCAGCAGTCAATGCAAACACCCTCGATACGGGCCACCTTGCCCTCTTTGACACGGATGGCCTTTGTTGGACATACCTTCATGCAAAGAACGCATCCGTTGCATAGGGATTCGTCAATCTGGACGTAATGCACAAGCTCGGTATTGTCAGCTGTTTCGGTCATTAGCTATCACCTACCTTGAATTTTATCCTCAGATGGGTGCCTCGTCCATCCAATGAATTAATTGCAAGGGAATCGGCGTTTTTATTTATGTTTGGGAGACCCATCCCAGCTCCAAAACCCATTTCTCTATGTTCCGGTGTCGCAGTGGAATATCCCTCCCTGAGGGCCAACTCAACATCCTTAATGCCCGGGCCATCATCACTGACTTCAAGGACAATATTTTTTGGGTCCACTGTTAACAACAGCTCTCCGTCTCCCCCGTGCATTACGGCATTCATTTCCGCCTCATAGGCGCAGATGGAGATACGTCTGATCAAATCGGGTTCAAAACCGATTGATTTAAGGAGACTTTGAATTTGCAGAGAACTCTCTCCAGCTTTTGCAAAGTCCCTCGCTGTTATATTAAAGAGCTTTACCAAGTCTGCCATAAGAGAGGAAGTCAACGGTGTTTAGGTTTTTTTGTGGGAAACCTTGGCTTAGAGACAGGCTCGGTACCGCAAGAATCATTAGCGTGAATGAACTGTGGTAGGGACCTTCTCCTCAACGCCTCGAAGTCCTTTGGAAAACAACCTCCCACATGATGTAAACATGGTGAAAGGTGTTGAGAGGAGTGGCAACCCATGTTCTCGGGCTTGAGCAATTATCTCCGGAGTAGGCTGCTTTCCCCTGACCAGTACAACTGCTGCAACGCCGGCAATGACAGATGTGCGTATGACCTGGACGTTGCAGAGGCCTGACAGTAAAACCACGTTGTTATTTTGTCCCGTAAGCATGTCACTCATCAGATCGCTTGCGGTGCCGGCCTTGACAAGGATATCGAGCTTGTCCTCTCCTACAATAACTTTGGCATGCAACAGATCTTTGATATCAGTCAAGCTCAGGGTTTTTGTTTTTATATCATTCACTCGTGGATTCCTAAATTTGTCTATGTTTACCGGTTCGATGTTCAGAGGTTCGGGTTAGAGATCGCAACGGAGGCAACGACGGGCCTCGAGAACCGCGGTCTGTTCGTCGAGCCCTAATTCCACTTCCGTAAAGTTAGTTATTCGCTCTTTTACCGGTAGTTCATTCATGGTGGGCCGGACAAGCTTTTCGTCTTCATCGGTCAATTCAAGCCGGTCTACCATAAGGTGGGGCTTGGGATACCAGTAGCCTTTGAACGGTTTTCCGCGGAGGTAGCAGTCTATGGATACGGCGGCCTTATGTCCTGCGCCCACTGCCTGAACGACAGTTGCCGGACCGGTAACGGCATCTCCTCCGGCAAAGAACCCCGGAACATTTGTCGCTAATGTCTTTTCATCCACCTCAAAAGAGTTCCACCGGCTGATATGAAACTCACTGTCTTCACCTAAGAAAGAGAGGTCGGACTGCTGGCTGATGGCTGGGATGATCACGTCTGTTTCAATGATAAATTCCGAGCCCTCAACAGGAACCGGTCTGCGCCGGCCGCTTTCGTCCGGCTCTCCAAGCTCATTCCTAAGACACTCCATCCCGACCACCTTCCCCCCTTCGCCAAGGATGCGAACCGGAGATGTCAAGAGATCAATATGGATCCCTTCCTCGTCTGCCGCGTCTACTTCTGCCGGGTTTGCGGGCATCTGTTCCCGCTGTCGGCGATAAACAATATGTACCTCTTCGGCCCCGAGACGGAGCGATGTACGCGCCGCATCAATGGCCGAGTTTCCAGCTCCGATGACGCATACCTTTCTTCCGGGGGCCTCTTTATCCCCTAAATTAACCTTTCTCAAAAAGGCGGTGGCGTCAATAAATCCTTCAAAGTCATCCTCTCCGGGTATGCGGAGTTTGAGGCCCTTATGCGCGCCGATGCCTAAGAAAAAGGCCTTATAACCCTCCTCTTTAAGTTCGTCAATCCCCTTATCTCTTCCCACTCGAATACCGTGCTGAATCTCTACCCCAAGACGTTTAATCGCATCTACCTCATCGTTCAATACGTCGCGGGGAAGTCTGTATTCGGGTATGCCCACGTGGAGCATACCTCCGCTCACGGGGAGTTCCTCAAATATGGTAACGGGATAGCCCTTAAGGGCGAGATCATGGGCCGCGGTAAGGCCTGCAGGGCCGGCGCCTACAACCGCTACCTTGTCCTGCGGGTAGAGTACAGGAACGGGTTGAATCTCCTTCAGCTTTTCACGATTTGCGTCGGCCGCAAACCGCTTGAGTGCGCAGATGCTGATCGGTTTATCGGTTTCGCCACGTTTGCACTGGCTCTCGCATGGGTGCGGGCACACCCGGCCTAAGACCATTGGGAAGGGATTTTCTTTTCTGATGATCTCCCAGGCCTTTTCAGTCTTGCCCTGGCCGATGAGGGCCACATAGGTTGAGACATCCTGGCCTGTGGGGCATGCAGACTGGCATGGTGGGGCACTCAACCGTTTACATGTGCCCGTGGGGCAATGCTTGTCGTAGATGTGGGCCTCGTACTCATTCCGGAAATATCTGAGAGTGCTCAGGACTGGATTAGGTACGGTCTGTCCCAATCCGCAAAGGGAGGCTGATTGGATGACCTTAGCCAGGCTTTCCAGACGCTCAAGGTCTTCCGGAACGCCTTCGCCCCGGCAGATCTTCTCCAGTATCCAGAGGAGTTGACGGCTCCCTTCCCGGCAGGGGGTGCATTTACCGCACGATTCGTCTGTGGTGAAGTCCACGAAAAACCGGGCTACATCAACCATGCAGGATGTTTCATCCATGACCACCATCCCGCCGGAGCCTACAATGGCGCCAGTCTTTGCGATATTTTCGTAATCAACAGGGGTTTCAAGCAGGTGTGCGGGGATGCACCCGCCTGAAGGGCCGCCCAACTGGACCGCCTTGAATTTCCTGCCGTCGGGTATGCCGCCCCCGATGTCATAGATAATGGATCGCAACGGGGTGCCCATGGGTACTTCGATGAGACCGATATTCCTGACCCGGCCGCTTAAGGCAAATACCTTTGTCCCGGTGCTCTTCTCTGTACCGAGGCTGTTGAACCAGTTCGCCCCACGGTAGATGATCTGTGGAATATTGGCTAAAGACTCGACATTGTTTAGGACCGATGGCTTGTCCCAAAGACCTTTATTGGCAGGGAAGGGGGGTCTTGGCCTGGGCATTCCTCGCTTTCCTTCTATGGAACGCATGAGCGCCGTCTCCTCACCGCACACAAAGGCCCCGGCCCCTAAGTAGAGATCGATGTCCATATTAAATCCGGAGTCTAAGATATCCTTACCTAAGAGACCATAGTCCTTGGCCTGGTCAATTGCGGTTTGCAGCCTCTGGATGGCAAGGGGATATTCAGCACGTACGTAGATATAGCCATGCTGGGATCCGATTGCCTTTGCCCCGATGATCATCCCTTCCAGTACAGAGTGAGGATCGCTTTCAAGGATGGAGCGATCCATAAAGGCACCTGGGTCACCCTCATCGGCATTGCATAGCATATATTTAGGGTTTCCTGCCGCTGCAGCACAAAATTGCCACTTCAGGCCTGTGGGAAAGCCTGCCCCGCCGCGGCCTCTGAGACCTGAGGTCTTCATCTCTTCAACAATCTGTTCCGGTGTCATCTCGAGGAGGGCTTTGGCAGCACCCAAATAACCATCTCTTGCGATATATTCGTCTATGTTGTCCGGGTCGATTAACCCTCGGTTCTTGAGGGCAACAAGGACCTGGCGACTGAAAAAGCCGATCTCCTTAATGCTCGGGATTGCTTCAGCCGCTTCGGGGCTTTCAAAGAGATGCTTTTTTACCACACGTCCCTTGATAAGGTATTCTTCTACAAAGTAGGGGACGTCTTCCACTGTTAGCTTCTGGTAAAATACCTCGTCGGGATAGGCAATCATCAAAGGGCCTGCCGCGCAAAAGCCGTTGCAACCGGTTGTGGCAATAAAGACTTCGTCCTGGAGATTGTTTTTCTCGACCTCTTCCACCAGGGCATCTCTCACGTCAAGTGAACCACTCGATACACAACTGGTTCCCGCGCATATCATCAGGTGAATGCGATACTTCTTTTCCATAAAAACCGCCTCGTCAAACCAAAATTAAGGAGTTGCGAATTGAGGGATTGAGGAATTAAATTCCTAAATCATCAATTTCTAATATGTGGTTTCACTTCCAATAGAAAGTGCGTAATCAGCTACAGGATTGCCCCCTAATACATGCTCGTCGAAGATCCTGTCAGCCTTGTCAGGGTCCAGTTTGATATATTTCACCGGGGCAGATCCCTTGACTTCCAGGGTAATCATCGGCTCGTGATTACAGAGCCCTGCACAACCTGATGAGGTCAAAATAATATCGGTTGCACCACTCTTTTCCAACTTGTCAAGGAAGGCAGTCATGATGGTCCGGGCGCCGGCCGCGATTCCGCATGTACCCATGTGGACGGTAATCTTAACGCGGTATTCTCCCTGTCTCAGATTGACAGTTCCTTTCATGGACTCCTTGATCTTTTTGAGATCTTCTATCTTAAGCTTGGCCATGTCTTGCCTCCACCATCAGGATCGAGCATTTCAGTGTTTTCTGGTTTTTTTGAATAAATCTTTTATCAGGTTAATAACAGCCGGATCGTTTATGTTTATGCTGCCATTCAGTTCACCGCGGATGGACCGTGTATCTACATCTATCTCTTCTCCATCAAGGTTAGAGTAGTAAATGAAGTCAAGGTCCGGATTCCCCATGATTAGGGTGGTCAGGGTGGCACCCATATCACCTACCGGCCTCCGGTCGATGTGGCTTTCCTGAAATGTGGCCACGACTTCGGTTCTCTTCCCTGGTTCAGATGTTATCAGGAGGCTTCCTCCAGTCTCTTTTGCGGCCTGTTCCAACAATGGAAGCCCCAACCCCACACGACGGGTGGTGCGTGTAGTCACAAACGGATCAGTCGCTCCTTTCAACATCTCTTCGTCCATGCCCCGGCCATTGTCTCTAATGGATATTTGTAAGAGGTCTTTGCTGATGTCCTCAGAAACATCTATTTCAATGAGTGTGGCGCCGGCCTTTGTTGCATTTTCCGCAATATCTAATATATGGAGCGAGAGATCTTGCATATTGCATATTGACTATTGATAATTGGCTATTGAATATTGATGGTCTCGTAAAAAGTCTCCAAGGCCGTCACTCCCGCGAAAGCGGGAGTCCAGAAGTGATTGATTTCCCTGGATTCCCGCGTTCGCGGGAATGACAAAAATAGGTGATTTCTGACTTTTTACGAATTCACCAATATTGATGATTACGCAGGAAGTTCCACCACTCTTCAATATTCGATTTTCCTTCCCCCCGTTCCCTTCAGGGCAAGTCTGAGCTCGGCCATGTCAAGCCCTGTCATCAGGAAATTCGTTGGACTGATTCCAACTTCCGGTATGTCGTGTGCATCAGATGATGTAATAAATGCAAATCTCTCATACTCCTTAAAACGAGTCCGGGCCTGGGTCAGGGTCATTCTCCTTGAGATCTCCAATGCATCAAGATCCACACCCTCAGGTATAAAACCGAGCTGGCTGATGATGCTGAAGGCCTGGCGATCAATATGAGCAGCCACAGCCAGCCCATTCAGTTTGTGAATGGCGTCAATGACTTCGCTCAGGCCTAAATTTGTCGCGCCGATAAGAAGCCGCCTGTTCATCCCTTCCACTTCATCAAACGCATTGGCAATGACCTGCATGCCGAAAAGATCGTCGTCATTTTCTCCCGGCTGGAGATGGTCATAAACCAGGGTTTGCATGGAGAGGGCATCTAAGGTATTTTCAAAGAGCCCGACAATATGGGCCTCTTCAGATGTTGTCACCTCAATCCCTGGAATGACATAGAGTTCGGCATCTTGAGCGGCAGCCATAACAGATCCGGCGTTTTCCGCACTGTTATGATCTGTAATAGCGATGATCTCTACATTCTTTTTTTGTGCCTGTTCGACGATTTTCCGGGGCGTCATATCAAGGGTGGCACAGGGGGAAAGACAGGTATGAATGTGCAGATCTGCAGACACAATTCTCAAGCCATTCTCCCTTTTTCCCCAACAAAGACATATTGAAGATCTAACCCGCCATCATCTCCCCGAAACCCCCAGTGTAAAAAGCCTCCCCACTAATTCAAACGCGGGCATGTCAGAGACCAAAATGGGAAGGCCCTCTGCTTCTGCCTTTTGCACAGTGTCCTCTTCAGGTTCCCGCCCGTTGATCAGGATAATTCCCCCAAGAGATTTCATAACCGCTACGGCCACTATATTCTGATGGATCTGAAGCGTGACCCATAGATCTCCCTCATTGCTGTTGCCCATGACGTCGCTCATGAGGTCACTTACATAGCCTCTCTTGATTTCTTTATCAAGAAAACCAGCGCCGGTCTTGACGGTTAATTGAAGTTTTTCAACAATCTCTATTAGATTCATGTTTGATAGCAACCTCTCTTAAATTACTCCTTACTCTCTACTCATCACTCTTTCCCTCTGACGTCTTCAACAATCCCCACGATTTCCGAGGGATCAACCATGCCATGAGTCTCTTCATCGACTACCATTACCGGGGCTAATCCGCATGCCCCAATACACCTGACCACCTCAAGGGAGTACTCCTTGTCCTCAGTCGTCTCCCCCACATCTACCTTGAGATGACGCTTAAGGACATCGAGCAGTTTCGTAGAACCCTTCACAAAGCACGCGGTTCCGAGACAGACCCGGATGATGTGTCTCCCCCGAGGAACCATGGTGAAAAATGAATAGAAGGAGACTACACCAAATACATCTGATGATGGAATACCCATGCCGAGGGCTATATAGTGTTGGACGGGGATAGGAAGGAACCCTAAGATTCCCTGGACCTGTTGAAGAACCGGGATAAGTCCTCCCATATGGTCTTTGTAAGAGTCTAAGATGCTATCGATCCGCTCCTTGGCTTCTAAGTTCTCTTCCTCTTCCAAGAGCTGGATGAATTTTTCTCTCACCTCTTCCGGGTCGCCGGGGGGTTCATAATCGACCATCCATTTCGTATGGGGGATCGATTCGAGTAACCCTTCGCACTGCTCCAAGAGCGTCCGGTGATGGTAGTTAAACGATGTCCAGCCCGGCCGGCGAAGAGGAGATTTTATATCTGCGAAATCCGTTATTCCGAGTGATGCCGGGTCAGGCAGGGGCCACTGTATCCCGCCATGTTTTATGCGATCGTAGGTGATTTCCTTGAGAAAAGGGACTCTTTTTATGATTTCGTTTTCCCAGATTTCCTGTTCGGTTTGATTTTGCCAGTTGAGGCCCAGGCGATTGGCCAACTGGGTGAGAATCCATGTCTCGGGTCGGGCCTCTCCCGGGCTGGGCACGGCCCTGCGCATAAGGCTGACCCTGCGCTCGCAATTTGTATAGGTGCCGCTTTCTTCTGACCACGCCGCAGCAGGGAGCACCACGTCAGCGTAGTCGATTGTTTCGTTGTTAAGGATGTCCTGCACCACGAGGAAGTCGACCGATTCTAATGCCCTTGTAATATCCGGCATAGCGGGCCGGGCAATGGCGAGGTTTTCACCCACACAGTATAACATGCGGATCTTTTGCTCCTCTTCATTCACCGTGCCCCCCATGTTGCGTACCATCTGCTCAAAGGTCAGGCCCGGCTTTTCGGGAAGTTCAACGCCCCAGGCTTCTTCGAATGGTTTGCGGGCCTTGTCGTCTTCAACCATCTGATAACCTGGGAGGAAGGCAGGGAGGAAGCCCATGTCACAGGCTCCCTGTGAGTTGTTGAGATCACCGAGGTAGTTGACCCCGCCGCATTCGATCCCCAAGTTCCCCAGGATTTCCTGTAGGCGGACAAATGTCCTTGCAAAGGAGGCGACCTTGGAGCCGTACATCAGCATAGTCGATTCGTCAGAGTCCAGAAGGTCAACTGTCGCCCCGATATCATTCTCGGAAAGACCAGTGGTTTCGATTACCTTATCCAAGGTAAAACTTGAAGCAATCTCCCTTATACTGTCGGAACATTTACGGCCGCGAGATATGAGTTCCTGGATGATACCGTTGACCAGGACCGATTCCGAGCCTTCTTTCAGCAACAGAGGGAGAGTAGCAAAGGTCGCAATTTTTGTGGGCCGCGAGTCTGCCACGATTAATTCGCATCCGTTTTTGGCTGCCCGTTTGACAAAGGTTCCGGCTACGGGATTTTCTTCGGTGATATCGGATCCTATCAGGATAATGCGTTTTGCCTTTTCCAATTCGGCAATGGTATTGTTCAGGCCGGACGCGGCAAAGGGTGAGGCAAGGTTGTTGGTGCCGATGCCGACGCGGAAGAGCTTCTGCATCAGGTAGAGTGCCTCATTGGTGGATTTGGCGGAACATATCCCTGCTACTGCTTCCGGGCCGTCTGTCTCAGTTATTTCTTTTATCTTTGAGGCAACAAGGTCCAGTGCCTCGTCCCATGATGCATCCCGCAGCTTCCCGTTTTCTCTGATCATCGGCACGGTCAAGCGTTCCGGACTCTGCACAAAATCGTAACCGAATCGTCCCTTAACGCAGAGCCTCCCCTGGTTGGGAAGAGCATCCTCAACGCCCGTTACTTTCATTATCTTATCATCTTTTATATGGAGATCAAGCTGGCAGCCAACGCCGCAGTAGTGGCAGGTGGTACGCACATGACGGGCTTCCCATGGCCTTATCTTATAGCGGCTCTTCCTTTCAATTAGAGCCGCAACCGGACATGCCTGGATACACTCCCCGCAGAAAACACAATCAGAGCGTTGCAGGTTGTCATCGCCCATTGCTACAATTTTAGCTTTGGCCCCCCTGAAACCGTGTGTGATGGCGTTGTTTACCTGAATTGTGTTGCAGGCCTCAACGCAACGACCGCAAAGGATGCACCGCGAAAAATCTCTGACGATTAATGGACTTGCCATCTCCATGGGATACTCGGTCTGGGCCCTTACAAAACCGGTGGTATCCACCTGATATTTATATGCGTAGGCCTGTAGATTGCAGGCGCTGTGGGCAGGGCAGAGGTCTGCTCTCTGGTCATAGCTCTCCACATGCTGCTGGAATGAGGTCCAGTCCTGAGACCTGTTGGTGGCGATAGCGCAGTTATGGTTTCCTGACTGAAGAAGTAATGCGATTATTGTTTTTCTCGCCTCTATGACCGAGGATGAGTGGGTGTGAACAACCATTTTGGGGGCTGCCGGGGTAGCACATGCCGGCAGGAGCGATCGTGCGCCTTCAACCTCCACCACACATATCCTGCATGCCCCTGTTGGCCGGGTTCCTTTCATATAACATAGTGTGGGGATAAAAATCCCGTTTCGTCTTGCTACTTCAACGATTGTTTCATCATTTTCAAATTCTAATTGACGTCCGTCAATGGTAATTATGTTCTCAGCCATTTTTCCTCTCCGGGTTTCGATTTAAGACCCGTGATTTCGTAACCGCCATGTGGTTATTAGTTATTGGTTATCAGCTCTCTTTCTATTCAACGATTAACGAATAAACTAATAACGAACAACAAAGGGATCTGTTCCCCATGATCCTATTTCTGCTTCCTGTAACAGATCAGACCGCATTTTAGACACCTCTCAGATTCCTTCTTAGCAGAGGCCTCGTTCAGACCGGGAAATTCGTCGGGGAAGATCCAGGCCCTTTTGCTGTCGCCTTCCACATCCATGATGTCAGGACGTTCTCGATCCGATAAAGCCACATCATGAACTTCTGTTACGTTCAGGATCGAATCCGCTTCACATACAAGATCATGTATGGGTGTGATCGAATCGTCGGTAAAATGTTGATGAATTGCCCTGGTGAGCCTTCTGCCCGAGAGAAGTGACTTTACCACTGCGGAAGAATCGCTTATCCGGCCCGGCTCGGGTGGAGTACATATGCCGTCTTTGCCTCCCGGAAAGGTGCGGAAGGCCTCGAGGGTTTCCCATGTGACTTCTTCTGCTTCGGATTCCGACTGGTCTTCGGAGCGTATAAACAGAAATTCAGGAAGACGTCCTGCTGGAATCAAAAGGGTATCTGCACGGATAGTCTCCCTTTCATTAGCGATTTCGCCAATCGGATGCGCATTTTCAAGGGCTACCCTTATAAGCCGCCTGGAGATACCCTTAAGGGCTGTTACCACGGTTGAGGTCCTGACAAATATCCCTTCAGCTGCCAGACCTTTGACATCCTGAAGCTCAACAGGCAGCTCGTGGACCCGGAGTTTGGAGGCAATGGTTACCTTTTGTGCCCCTATACTCCTGCACCTGCGGGCTAAATCGAGGCCTTCAACTTCATCGTTAATGATGACCACTCTTCGGCCCGGATCGGTGTTTTTCCCGTCAGACAGGGAACGGAGAAAGTCCAGCATGGTAAATACGCCCGGCACCGATGTATCATAACCGCTCGGAGCCGGTTGCAGTATCTGCCTGCTGTCAAAACCGCCCTTGGTCAGTGCTATTGCATCAAAACCTTCCTGAAACAATGAATTCAGGTCAAAATGCTGGCCCATCACCATATTATTTTTTGCTTCTACACCGGTTTCAAGTATCCCATCTATTTCGTGATCCAGGACCTTGCGCGGGAGCCTGTCTTCAGCAATGACATATCTGAGTATCCCTCCTAATTGAGGTTTTGCCTCAAAGATGGTGGGGTTATACCCGAGGCGTGCGAGATAATAGCTCAGCGTCAGTCCTTCGGCGCCCCCACCTACAACCGCAATCTTTTCACCGCTGCCAGGGGCCTTGTAGGGAGTGATATTTTTTCCGGTTTCCATCTCATAATCTGCCACAAACCGCTTCAGTGGATTTATGGCGACTGCCTCGTCTATAAGGTTGCGCCGGCACGCAAGCTCGCACGGGGCCGGGCAGATGTATCCGCATATGAGGGGTAGGGGGCATTTCTCCTTTATGATGGCAAGGGCGGCTTCGTAGTTGTGGTTGCGGATCTCCTGAATGAACCCGGGTATGTTTATCCCTGTTGGACAGCTCCTTTGACAGGGAGCGGTACACTCATCAGTAACATACTCGCCGATGATTCGATCAGATGTGGAAGTGAGGGTTATGATATGCTTGGGACATACACGTTCGCATGTGCCACACCCTGTACAGAGTTCGGTGTCTACTACAGGGAGATTATCAGGCCCCATGGAGAGCGCTCCAAAAGGACATGCATTCACGCAGGTGCCTAAACCGAGACACCCGATGGTACATATCTTGGAGCCGCCGTCAAGCAGGGCCGCTGCCCGGCAGTCGTGGATTCCCTGATACAGGTATTTGACATCTGCGTCCTGATAGCCGTAGCTGCACCCGGGAGCGGCAATTTCCGGCTCTTTCAGAGTTATCGTCACGCCCATTAGTGCAGCTATTTCAGCTGCGACATCGGGGCCACCTGCCACGCAGGATGAGGCCGAAGACTTTCCTGTCACGATGGCCACTGCATTGGAGCTGCATCCGGGCAATCCGCATCCACCGCAATTGGCCCCGGGTAATGCATCTTCTACGGCCTCGATCTTGGGATCGACATAGACATAGAATATCTTTGAGGCCAAGGCTAAGACTACGCCTATGACCACACCTAATCCCCCCAGTACCAAAAAACCACTTACCATGCCGGTCCTCCGAGCTTGGTTAATTTGTCATTTGTCATTCGATCGTTATTCAATTGTTTTTTTAAAAGTCAATAGTCAATAGTCAATTCTTACACCATCCCCTTGAATGCAAAGAAGGCAAGGGAAAGCATCCCGGCTGTGACAAGGCCTATGGAAGTATCCTGAAGAGGTTTTGGGACTCTTGCCAAGATTATTCGTTCACGAATTCCGGCAAAAAGGACCAGTGCCAATCCGAAACCTACCGCGTAGCTGAAAGATGCTACCAAGGTCTGGGTGAAGCTGTATTCCTCCATAATGTTGATAAGACATACACCCATAACTGCACAATTGGTGGTGATCAGGGGGAGGAATATACCGAGACCGGCATAGAGGCCCGGTATGCTTTTTCTTAGGAACATCTCGACGAACTGGACAAGAGATGCAATTACCAGAATAAATGAGAGGGTCCTCAGGTATTCGAGACCAAAGGCCTTTAAGAGATATATGTCGACAATCCATGTGATTGCTCCGGCCATGACCAATACAAAAATAACCGCCATTGCCATACCGACTGCGGTCTCCATTTTTTTGGAAACCCCCAAGAAAGGACAGTTCCCGAGATACTGCATCAACAGAATATTGTTGACAAAGATACAGGCTACTATCAGCAAAATATAATCGGTCATTTAGTTTCTCCTATTTCTTCCCTAACATGTTCATAATGCACAGCATAAGCCCTAAACAGACAAAGGCCCCCGGCGCCTGCACCATAAATGCAAAAGGCTCAAAGGTCGGGCCAAACACCGGGATATCGTAAAAAGTGCCATTTCCAAGGACCTCCCGCACTATGGCAAGTGCGGTAAGGGAGAGTGTGTAACCCAGCCCTATGCCGAGGCCGTCGGCAAGGGAGGCAACTACACCGTTCTTGGCGGCAAAGGCCTCTGCACGGCCCAGGACAATACAGTTGACTACGATGAGGGGGATAAATATGCCGAGTTTCAAAAAGAGAGGGTAGGCAAAGGCCTGCATAACCAGTTCTACAACGGTTACAAAGGTGGCAATGACCACGATGAAACAGGCGATCCTGACCTTCTTGGGTATTATATTCCTGAGTAAAGAGATGAGGATGTTGGAACAGATGAGCACGAATGTGGTTGCTATACCCATTCCGATACCGTTTTCCACAGTCTTGGTCACCGCCAATATTGGGCATAGACCGAGAACGAGGCGAAACGGAGGGATTTCAGCCCAAAGCCCTTTTGTGAATTCCTGAACAGCTGTTTTAGCCATAATCGATTAGCCCCTTAGCCCTGTTTTTCTTTTGCTTTTTCAATTATCGTTGGTTTAAGTCTCTTGTAGATCTCTCCGGCCTCAACAACCGCCCCGCATACGCCGCGTGACGATATGGTCGCTCCGCTCAGCGCGTCAATCTGTCCGCCGTCAGTCTTGATCTTAAAAGGATCTAATATGGACAATCCCTTGAACTGGGTGGCAAAGTCAGGATCGGTCTTGGCCCTTGAACCGACGCCAGGGGTTTCGCTATGGGTCGTGACTGCCACCCCGATTATCTCGTCGTTTTCCAAGTTCACCCCCACAATAACACCCAATTCGCCGCCAAACCCCTTTCCAAAGGTTTCAAAAGCAACGGTGTTGCGTTTGCCCTCAAATTCCCCAACAAAGAGGTTCATCTCCTTGGCCTCATCAACGATCTTTAACCGATCAATAAGGGGATCGTTTGAGCATCCTTCCATGATGTTTTTTATGGTGGGGCCTTTGACGAATTTAAGCTGTTGGTATTCGATCCTCTCCCTGGTTACGTTCTGAATTGCGGCCAGAACACCCCCCGAAAGGCAGCTAAAGACAACAACTGCTATGAAAAGCTTTAACATTTCACGCATGCTTAATCCCCTTTCCCAGAGGCTTTGGTCTGATTTTGTCGAGAAGTGGGTTTGCGACATTCATTATGAGGATGGCAAAAACGGTCCCATCCACAAACGCGCCGATGTTCCGGATAAGAACCGTGAGAAAACCGGCGCATGCCCCATATATCAACATAGGGACAAAGTTCACCGGTGATGACGAATCTTCAGTGGCAAGGAAAAAGGCGCCTATCAGGGTGTATCCGGTCAAGAGATGAAACAGCGGGCCTGCATATTTTTCAGAGTCGGATATGTTAAAAAGAAAGGCGGTCAGAAAAACTCCGGCTAAGAAGGCGATCGATATCTCCCAGCGGATCATCCCGCGAAGGATCAGGTAGATCCCTCCAATAATAAGACCGAGGCCGAAGGTGGATCCTATTGCGCCTGCATACTGGCCCATAAGGAAGTCGCCAACAGAGTAATTGGAGACCACTGAAGTTCCGAGATGCTTGAGCGCGGCCAATGGATATACCATATAAAATCCAAGATCGTAATTCACCAAGGTCTCATCGAAATCCAAAAGGCCTTTCCATGAGAGCGTTATTATCGCTATGGAGACCAATGTGGGGTTGAGCGGGTTGCAGCCAATACCGCCGTATATCTGTTTTCCCACCACAACAGCAAGGAAAGTGCCTATCACCACAGTCCACCAGGGAGTCGTCGCAGGGAGCAGCATTGATAGAAGAAGACCGATAACAGCGGCGTTGCCGTCTCCGATGCTGACCGGGCGTTTCATCACGGTGTTCATGATAAGTTCCCAGATCATGGCCATGGAGACAGAGAGTGCCACAACACCGAGGGCAGGGGGGCCGTACTGATATATCCCCATTATTACCGCGGGAAGGGCAGCCAACATAATATTATAACTCTTAGATGAGAGGCTGCTCATATTGTGCCAGTAAGGGGCATGGGAACTGACAAAAAGTTTCTGGCTATCCATTCGATTCCTCCAGGCTTCCTGTTAAAGGAAGTTCATGCTTTCCAAGCATGATATAGTGGAATATGGGAATTCGCATCACACATACATAGCTACAAAGGCCGCATTCTACACAGGAAAGGAGGTCATACTCTTGAGCCGCCTCTTCATATAGCCCGTTTTCAAGGAGCCGTATGAGCATGTTGACAGGTAATTTGGCAGGGCAGGCCCTGACGCATTCCCCACAGTTGATACATGGGTCATTGCCTACCGGAATCACCTGGTCCTTGTCCTGCACCATAATGGCATCCGTATCAGTTAGTATCGGCATATCCACTGAGTAGATGCCCCGGCCTGACATGGGTCCACCAAAAACCAGACGGTCCCCCTCAGATACGTCGATATTCAGGGCGTTGAGAATATCGCTTACGGGAGTCCCTATCCTGGCCCTGATGGCGGTGAGTCTGTTATCTTTGTCAATGACAGTTACCACCTTGGTGACAGGCATTTTTCCCTCTACGACGGCAGTCCTCAAGGCCACAACAGCCTCAGCGCTGATAAAACCGATTCCCAGATCTTCGAAGCTTTGTGATGGGGAGACTGGATTGCCGAGTATCTCTTTAATCAGTAACTCAGGGGTTGCATCTGGATAGAGAGGTTCAATGACCTTGACCTCAGCGCCACTCTTATTCGCCTCCGGAATCAGGGAAGGGGGCACGACAAAGATGACTCTTTTAACACCCGTGATTTTTTTTAGAAATTCAATCCCTTCGGCTAAATTCTCAGCCTCGGTTTTCACAATTATCTGGTTTGTGGCAATCAGCAGGTCTTGATCTAAACCGTTAATGATGATCGTGTTCAGGGGGTTGTCTATTTTGATAAGAGAGGACAGATCAGAGATCCCAGGGAGGGACGACAAAAAGGGAAGGGCGTTTTCAAGGGCGGCATCTTTTTCAGTCTTTTCGAATTCATTATCCCACAGATCCTTTGATTTTGCCTCAATGGAAACCGAAATAAAGGACTGGCCGGCATATCCTGTGGTAAGTGATATGTCGATGATCGTACCTGTTGCTGTTGAGGTCAGACATTCTTCCCCGGTTTTACGGAGATTCAGTCTCTGTCCTGTTTTAACTTCATCACCGGTTGAGAGGGCAAGGTCGCCCAGTTCGTCAATGGGTGACTTGTGCATGAGGGTAATCCTATTTGGGGGAGGAATTTCTTTAAGATCTTTTCCCTCAATGTTTCGAACCCCTGAATATTTTAGCTTAGGTTTTCCCAAACCGAAAAACGGCTTCTTAATCATTTTTGCCTCCTGCCCTCAGTCCCTTCCACAGATTACCCCAGTACCATCTTCCGGAGCTACGGGACAAGCATCGATTGCCCGGATTCTCCAAACGCCCCATCCAGCCATCCTAAAGCATCCAGTCATCCCTTCAATTCCTTAATACCTCAATTCTTCAATCCCTAAATTCATTACATTGCATGGCACTCTGCACAATTA
>Ga0222696_1000297_pt1 | contig 29407 bp, 20 predicted proteins | sample AntAcemetage1400_FD_179817 | JGI IMG/M metagenome (GOLD analysis project Ga0222696, IMG submission 179817) | Saline water microbial communities from Ace Lake, Antarctica - #1400 | ecosystem: Environmental > Aquatic > Non-marine Saline and Alkaline > Saline | place: Antarctica: Ace Lake... | reverse complement strand
AAAAATACCCACTAAAATTAAGAAGATCATCATTAGGCCCGAGTTCCCTGAGTTGATTACAAAACTCTTCCGAAAACATATTCTTGTTCTTGCAAGCTGAAATCCAACCGTTTATTGTTGTCATAGTGTTTTTGGCCTTAAACCCTCACCGCGCAAAATGAACTTCGTTCATCGCAGGGTAAACTTTTGACACCAAAATTGGCCTTTTAAGGAAGATTATTTCCGAGTTTGACTGGTCTCGCCCCAAATAATAAGTCCTGCATCTTCATGTTCAAATCCAGGGGCCAGGTGCAGTCCAGTTTTTGGGAGATGTTTGATTGTTGGAAATGGACGTGACAATAGGGGTAAGGAATTCATAAATCGCAATAGCTATTTCCTTGAATTCTTCCGGAAGATATTCCTGCTTCAGTTTTTTTCGGAACGCCATCCATTGGATCTGTTTTGATTCGAGGAAAGATTCCCTTAGTATCTCAATTTCCGGTGGTACTGTTGTCCCGCGCTTTTCGAAGGTGAGGCGGATGGCTTCTGCCAGCGTAGTGCCGACAAAGCTGAAATGTCGGGACAACATCCAGATATCATAAAAGTCTTTCATCCGGCTGTTCAACTCCCCACGCTTGACCATTACGTCGTACTTTTCTGAGATCAAGCTTTCCCGGCTATAACAAAGCATCCGCGCTGCCGGGAAATCAAGAATGGTCGGAAGATCAGCTTCTTCCACGCCCGGATAGAAAAAACGGGGTCAAACCTCGATTCTTGACAGTTAAGCACAACTTTGGTGCTTTTTTGCCATGCCAAGGGCATTGAGAATTGAAAGAATCAGGGGCTAATGGGCTAAAGAGTTGGGGTCAAATCTTTAATCTTGACAATAAATGAGAAACAGGGGCAAACCTCGTAAGCATGAATTAGGAAAGAATCGGGGGAACTCCCCGGCTACCGACAGATATTGAGATCTTTGAAGCTCGTCGATCGGTGCCCCGAGAAGATGCTAAAAAATACCTGATAACAGAATCAACCGGGAGAAAGGATTAATCTTGCGCGGGGTGGAGGGACGGGAGTAAACTGCTTAGGTGCTTGGGGTCGGACCTACCCAAGCAAATAAATATCAATGAATTGCTGAAATTTACCCCCCTGTTTATGTTGCGGATTAAAGTCATAAGTGCAACCGCGAGGTTCCGGAAAAGCACCCGGGAAGACGGATAATCCTTGCGCGAGATGAGAAGACGGGAGTAAAATGGTACAGGCTTGAATTTTAAGCCGGAGCACCCCAAGATGAAGGATTGAGGCACAAAAAAATTTTGTCTACAGCCCGGCGCTGGATAAAATATCTGGCTTGACTATAGGGCATCAACGCAAGCAGACAGTTATGAAGGAGAAGAGATGAGAAGATGGGTGATGGGTTTGTCAATATTGTTAGGACTGGGTTTCGGCCTGGTCTCTCTGGCCGCCGACTTTAATGGGGACGGGTGTGGAGATATCGCTTCCTTCCGGGCGCGCACCGGGCTCTGGTCGGTGCGGCAGGGTACACGGGTCTACTTCGGCGACTACTTGGATGAACGCGTCCCCGGCGATTACAACGGAGATGGCACGACCGATATTGCGATCTTTCGGGGCGACTCCGGTCTCTGGGCGGTCCGGGGGGTAACCAGGGCTTATTTTGGATCGGTGGTTGACGAACCCCGGGCCCGGGACTACAACGGAGATGGCACGACCGACATCGGGATTTTTCGGAGATCTACCGGATTATGGGGAGTGCGGGGAATCACCCGCTGTTACTTTGGCGGTTCTGCGAATTTGTCGGTCCCGGAGGATTACAACGGCGACGGGACGGACGATATCGCGATCTTCCTCCCTGGGACTGGTTTGTGGGCGGTCCGTGGAATAACACGATTCTACTATGGACGCAGCGACGATCTCCCCATCCTGCCGGATTATAATGGGGACGAAGAATGCGAGATCGGGATTTTTCGTTCATCTTCGGGATTGTGGGCGATTGCCGGTGTTACCAGATTCTATTTCGGAGTTGAAGGCGATTGCCCGTTGACCGGCGATATCGATGGTGACGGCAGTTCAGAGTTTGCAATCTTCAGGCCGGGACAAGGATTATGGAGAGTAAGGAATATCACTTCTTATTATTATGGTTCCAAAGGAGATATGCCGACGTTGGGGTGTCCCAACTATTCGCCCCATAGCTATACTGATAATGAGGACGGGACGGTTACCGACAACGTCACCGGCCTGATGTGGGCCGCGGACGGGAGTGGGGATGGGTGCGCGAGCGGCGGGGAGCTGGACTGGAGTTCGGCAATCAGCTGGGCGGAGGGAATCAGTTTTGCCGGCTACTCGGACTGGCATATGCCGGACGTGCGGCAACTAACCGGGATCATGGAGATCTGGAGGGCCAACCCGTATGCCTATACCATACCTTTAGTAAATCCCACATATTTCCCCAACACCAAAGCGGATGTTTACTGGACAAATTTTGACGGCTCGACTATCCCGGACACCGCCTTTTTTATCGGCTTTGACATGGGCGACCTGGCTCCGGCTCCTAAAAATATGCCCACGTACGTTCGCGGTGTTCGCAATCCTTAGAAAAAAAACAGGGTTACCCCAAACAAAAAGCAGGGTCACCCATTAAAGGTTTCGCGTCAAGGGTGAAGAGTCAGGGTCACCCATTAAAGGTTTTCGTCAAGGGTAAATTTTAGAACAAAGTTCTCCCTGGACGGCGCTAAATCACAAAACGCTGCCTATAAAAATTGATTTTGATTTAATCGGCTTCACAATCAACTCCAATCGCTTATCCCACGCCTGTTACTTCGTCGGGTTTTGGATTAAGACGTAGTCCCTAAAGAACTATTCCGTCCAGTCACCCATCTGGTTCTAGGCTGTCTTCGATCCTCTACTATTTGATAACTCCCAGGAGCCCCAGTATTAAATAAATGGGGGACGGTGTTAAATAGTTAAATAACTACTTCCCCTCTCTCCTGTATACCGCTATACGCTTGAGAACTTTGTTCTGACCCAAAAAGAGATCTTCCAACCTCCGGGAATTCTCCCCCGATCAGTTCAAAACATACCATTCCGACCACAGTTTTTGGGGTCGGACCTGCCCAAGAAAAAATCGGGGTCAAGCCTCGATTATTGATAGTTAAGCACAACTTTGGTACTCTTTTGCCATGTCAAGGCCATTGAGAATTGAATATCCGGGGGCGTGGTATCACGTTGCCTGTCGGGGGAATTGGAGGGCAAGGATCTTCGAGGACGACAAGGATCGGACTCTGATCCCGGCCCGGTGATAAATACTTGGTAATAAAATTAAGGGGGAGAAGAGATTCCTCTTGCCAGGCCGGGGTAGAGGAGTATACTAAAGATAGTGCTACTACCTTCATCTTCATACCTTTAGAAGTTCAGCCGGAGCACCCCGAGATGAATACTTGGTGCACAAAAAATTTTTGTCCAAATTAAATCACCCGCCCGTGACTTAACTCCCCGGGCAGGTTTTTTCAATAAAGAGTACGTCTAATTCCCGTATTATCAGTCTTAACTGAGTTTAAATTGCCGCCTCGAATTAAACAATTTAGGGGAGATGTAAATATGAGAAGAATTACTATCCAACTTTGCCGGGTGGAGAGAAATATGAAACCGAGAGCTGTGGCCGCGGCAGTTGTTCTTCTGGCGGCGTTTCTCGCGGCGGGGCCGGCCGGGGCTGCCCCCGGATGGTCGGACCCGGTGAAGATATCGGGTGATGTCGAACTGTTCATAACCCCATACAAAGAGATCGCTCTCGACTTCGACGGGCACCTCCATCTGGCCTGGATGGCGGGAACGGACTCCTACGTCTCCCAGGTATATCACGCGGATAACACCTCCGGCAGCTGGCCCGCCTCCCCAACCATGCTCTCGACCTATCCGGGGGTGACCGCCAGCTGGCGCCCCCAGATAGCAGTGGACTCCGACGGATACGCCCATGTGGTCTGGTGCGGGGAGGAAGGCGCCATCAGGCAGATTTATTACGCTGACAATACCGCCGGCTGGCCGGCCATCCCGACCCGGATACCGGAAACTCCCTCCATCACCGTTAAGTATCCTCAGATCGCGGTAGACTCAAACGGATACTCGCACCTGGTCTGGTCCGGGTTTGATAGCGGCGATTTCCGGATATTGTACGCGAATAACTCCACCGGCTGGCCCGCCGTTCCCACCAGCATATCCAACGATCCCGCTGTCCTCGGCAACGTGGATTCCAAGATGGCACTCGACTCCGACGGCTACGCCCATGTGACCTGGCTTGCATGGGACGGGACCAGTCCGCAGGTATACTACGCCGACAACACTTCCGGCTGGCCCGCTCTCCAGACCCGGTTGTCCGATCCCGGGGTCCACAGCAACCTGGAATCCCGGATAGCGGTAGACTCCGACGGATACGCCCACGTGGTCTGGCAGGGAGGACCCATAACTCAGGGCAATATATACTACTCGGATAACACCTCCGGCTGGCCGACCACACCGACCACGCTACCGCCCGGACTTGTTTCCGGAGGTTCGAACTTATATCCCCGGATAGCGGTAGACTCCAACGGTTACTCCCATGTGGTCTGGGATGGACGTACCGCAGACGGCCTTGCGGCCCTTTACGCGGACAATACTTCCGGCTGGCCCGCCTCCCCGACCCTATTGTCTCCCGGCTACCCCGGCTCCGGATTCCCCCGGATAGCGACCGACTCCAGGGGATACTCCCATGTGGCCTGGACTGTAAACACCGGCGGAGTTAACAAGGTTTATTACGGGAACAACATCTCCGGCTGGCCGGCCGACCCGATCGATGTCGGCGGGGATACTTTCCGGGATGCCGGTCGGCCTCAGATTGCGCTCGACTCGCACGACCGGCCCCACATCGTCTGGAACGGGAAATCAGGTCCGGAGACCGGGATATACTACTCTCATCTCCTCCCCACGCCGTCCCCCGCTCCCACGCCCGAATACCTGGTTCTCGACTCCGGGGATTACACTGGCGACGGCATCTCCGATATCGCGGTCTTCCGCCAGGATCTCGGCCTCTGGTCGGTAAGGGGATTGGGGAGGACCTACTACGGCCGGAACGGGGACATCCCGGTCAGCGGCGACTACGACGGCGACGGCTTGACCGATGTCTCGCTCTTCCGGCCTTCCAGCGGCCTATGGGCGATCAAGGAAGTGACACGGCTCTACTTCGGCGATGCCGGCGATCGGCCCGTCCCGGGCGACTACGACGGGGACGGGAGTTGCGATGTCGCTCTCTTTAGAGATTCCAATGGACTCTGGAGCGTCCGCGGAGTCACCCGCCTCTACTACGGCAGTGCCGGCGATCTTCCGGTGCCGGGAGACTACGACGGTTCCGGCCTGGCGGAGATCGCGATCTTCCGTCCTTCATCCGGCCTCTGGGCAATCCGGGATATCACCCGGGCCTACTTCGGGACGAGCGGCGACCGGCCGGTTCCCGGTTCCTACAGCTGGTACGGGGGAGCGGGGAAGGAGGCTTCCTCCTTCCGGGCCGTGATCGCGGTCTTCCGGCCGTCATCCGGCCTCTGGGCGGTGCGGGGCGATACCCGGTACTATTACGGAGCTTCCGGCGACACCCCCTTCCGAGGCGACTTTGACGGAGATAATCTCGACGAGAGCGGAATCTTCCGTCCCTCCTCCGGCCTCTGGGCTATCCGGGGTTTATCGAGACTATATTACGGGACCGCGGGAGACATCCCGGCAGTAAGATAACCAGGAGTCGAAGAATTAGATTAGAATTGGGGGCGCACATTAACATGCAGGCTCGCCATACCATACGGCCGAAACGGGTTCGTTATCCTATGGACCGGTAATTCGCTTTCCATTGCTTCCCACCCCACCTTGCGGCGACGCAGTTACGTTCAGCTACGGGCCGGAGAGCGCATACCCGGAAAGGACTTGGTTATTCTTACTATATTATCTACACCTCACCTTTCTGATTATGTATCATTGGAGGCGCACATGTTGCACCCTTTCAGGGTGCTGGGGGGAGGGTGGGAGGATATATATATCCCCGGGTTGAAACCCGGGGCTGAGACGGCTAAGATTGATTTTTAGTTTCAGGGTCCCATTGATATTCAACTAATTGAACAGATCCGAATCCGGTTTTGACTTTTCTCGCGGCGGTTTATAAAAAACGATAACGCTAATCCGGTCACAACCATAATCAGAGCGGCCGTAAAAGCTGTATCGACGCCCATAGTGGCTGCCATCTTTTGTTGTAAAATATCGGGATTTTCCATGCCCTTTAAATGCCTGGCCGCCACAGTATCCATTAATCCGATAAACAAGGAAAAACCGAAAGCGGCGGCAATCTGCTGCACAGTATTTAAAATCGCAATCCCATGCGCGCAATATTCCTTGGGTAACTGGTTTAATGAATTAGTCTGCAGGGGAGTAACCAGCAAGCCGATACCTAGGGTCATACCGGACTGCAAAGCGATAACCATTAACAGGGTTGTCGACGTTGATATGCGGGACAGAAAGAACATCACCGCGGTCAAAACCGCGAATCCGGTAAATAAAAGCGGCCGGGCCCCGATTTTATCAAACAGACTACCGGAGATGGGTGAAACAAATATACTTAAGATACATCCCGGCAGCAATGCCAATCCGGCTATAAACGGAGCTAATCCCAACACGCTTTGAATATAGGTCGGCAAGATGATGTTTACCGCGAACGGCATCATAAAAGTAATGAAGATCATCGCGGCTCCCAATGCGAAGACAGGGTAGCGAAAGGCCCGGAGATCCAGCAGCGGCTGATTTAAGGCAAACTGACGCTTTGAAAATACAAATAATCCAACGATCCCGCAGAAAAGGGAGATAAGAACTACCACATTAAAAAGCCCCAGATTTCCTATCGAACAAATCCCAAAAAGCAATCCGCCAAAACCAATCGAAGAAAGCAAAATCGACAGAATATCAATCTTGGGTTTAGTTAAAATCGAATAACTTTTTAAAAACTTCGTCCCTAAAATTATCGCTATAAAAGAAAATGGTAAGATCAAGAAAAACAGCCAATGCCAATCCAGATATTGCAAAATAAGACCCGACAGCGTCGGCCCAATTCCCGTAGCGGCAAGCACCACCATCATACAGATTCCTATCGCCGCGCCCCGCTTGGCGGGAGGATAAATCGCCATAATAGTATCCATCATAATTGGCAGCAGCATCCCCGTCCCGGCCCCTTGCAATACTCTGGAAACCAACAAACACCAAAAGCAATTTGAAAAACCGCATGAAATCGTTCCCACGGTAAACAAGCTCATCGCGGCCATATATAATGTTTTGGTCGAAAATGTTTTAAGAAAAAAGGCGGTCACGGGCACTAAGATACCGATAACCAGCATGTAGGCAGTACCTAACCACTGGATCGTGATCATGGGAACTTTCAGGCTTGACATTAACTGAGGAAAAGCAACATTTAGAATAGTCTCATTCAATAACGCGATAAAGCCGCCAAGCAGTAGCGGCATCATGATCAACACCCGCTGCTTATTGCTAAACACCATATCTTCAGCGCTCGGATTATCTCTCATTTAACGATCCTATTCATATATTTCGACACTGTCTCGACTGCCTGGAAAAAATCTTTTCTTTCTTCCGGAGAAAAAACAGCTATCAATGAATTAAAATACTTATTCCAATCATCTTTAATAAGCTTTACCGCCTTGTTTCCTTTTTCCGTAAATAAAATATTTATTATTCTCCGGTCGGATGCTGAATACTCTTTCTTTATAAATTCTTCTTTAACAAGATGATCGACCGATCGTGTAAACGAACTCTTCTCCAACCCCACCTCCCTGCTTATTTGCGACATGGATTTACCTCTATGCGTATCAATACCCATTAAAATATCCCGCTGGGTTGTATTGATATTGAGATGTAACTTCGATGTATTGTGATCAAAAAATAATTTTTTCACAAATTTTCGGAAGCCTATCACGCCATCCATTAAAATCCTCCTTAAGTTAGTTGCAGTTACAATGGTTGTATTTGCAACATTTATAGTATAAGCCGAATCCCGTGTCAATTTTATTATTAATTTTCATTTGGTGGGATCTTTAAACTTGATAATTAAATTGGTCTTGGATCAATATCTGAGTGGTGTGAAGTATAACACAAGAGGAACCGAAGATTGATTTTTAGCTTCAGGATGAGTTAGTCAAGCAATTGTCCTGCGGCAGGACAATTGCTTGACATATAGAACCGTGTAAAAAAGATCGGGGTAAAACCTCGATTCTTGACAGTTAAGCACAACTTTGGTACTTTTTTGCCATGTCAAGGCCATTGAGAATTGAATATCCGGGGGCGTAGTGTTATGTTGAAAGAATAAGGGCCCCACCCCAATTAATAAGTCTGCAAAGCAGCTGCTCTCGAATTTAAGTTCTGAAAAAACCTCCCGGAAAGGGAGGTTTTTTCTTGCGTAAGTAAGACTAAATAGATACACTTTTTACCTTCTGTATGTTTCTACTCCTTTAGCCATATACGAGGCAGATGACTGTTCGCGTTCGGGTAATCTGTCACCAGCGTTGATTAATTGCTTTACATCATGTCTGACTGGATAAAACCATATAAATAAATCAAGGGATTATTAGTCAATAGTCGGAGTTTGACCATAATTTTTTCGACCGGGCTGTTTTTGTGGATAAAAAGTGAGCAAAACTAATTAAGGAGGAGAGAAGATGAAAAGTTGGGCAATAGGTTTGGTTGTGTTGTTTGGCCTGAGTTTTGGTTTGATTTCCTCGGCCGCTGACTTTGATGGGGATAGTACCGACGATATCGGGATATTCCGGCCTAGTACCGGACTATGGGCGGTTCGAGGGGTGACTCGGATCTACTTCGGTGGTTCGGAGGACAATCCTGTCCCCGGGGACTATAAAGGCGATGGAACCGATGAGATTGCCATTAATCGGCCGGGCAACGGTTTATGGGCGATCCGGGGGGTGACCCGGGTCTATTTTGGTAGTCTAACTGATATCCCCCTGGGCGGTGAAGGCGGGCGTTGGCTCCCGAGTGGCAATAATATTTATTACAACGCCGGCAACATTGGCATCGGGACGACGAACCCGGTCGCTGATCTTCACGTTCTTGGTCCCGGCAACGAAAACATAATGGTAGAAAGCTCGGGCCCTTGGCTTGCCCAGGTAATTCTGGCCAATACCATAACCAGATGGAGCCTTTTGAATTCTATTGATGGCACACTGGCTTTTTTTAATGGAGGTGGAGGCGGAACGCTTATGAGATTGACGATGAGCGGTAACCTTGGTATCGGGACGGATCTGCCCACTCAGAAGCTCCATGTTGCCGGTCAGAATCCCCGGATCCTCATCGAAAGCTACTCCGGGAACCCGGAGGTGAACTTTAATACCCAGACCACGGCCAATCCCAATAATTGGGCGGTCTACAAGGATGAGGTGAGCGGAGATCTACGATTCTATAATAACGGTGACAAGGTGGCCCTTCGATACGGAAGCGGGGGCATCGGCGGTTCGGTGATGGCGAAGGGAGGAACGAGCGACCCCGATTTTAACATTAACTATGCGGGTATCTTCGCCCGGATGGAGTCGTCGGGCTGGATCGATATCGCGCAACTGTTTGCTATGGATGGGCAGGGTAATACCTCGCAACTTTCTCCCCACGATCCGGAAACCGGGGAGTGGATATTCTACTCAAAAAACGTTAAGACAGGCCGAGTAGTAAGGGTAAATATGGAAAAGCTGGTTCACTTGGTCGAAAAACTCAGCGGTGAAAAGTTACTTGAAGAGACGTTTGTGGATGTAGAAGAAGGAACAGGGCCATGCCCTAATTAATACTCTATGAAAATTAAGGCCGAAAGTGTATTTGCTAATATCTGCTGATGGTAATAATAAAATTCAATTAGTTGAATTATTAATAAATTGACGTGAGTGAGGTGAATTTCGACGACCCGAACGAAAGATGGGAGATTGCATTCTGTCGGGAGTGAAATAAAATCCGGCCGAAAAACTCCTGATCAAATCCAAGGGCCAGGAGCATTCCAGTTTTTAGGAGATGCCTGTTGGGAAGAAATGGATGATATAATAGGGTTAAGAAATCTATATATCACAATGGCGATTTCGCCGAATGCTTTCGGAACATATTCCAGCTTAAGTTTTTTCCGAAATGCCGACCATTGAATCTGTTTTAATTTAATAAATGATTCATCGGCTATCTCAATTTCCATTGGTATTGTCGTGCCGCGCTGTTCAAAGGTTAGTCGGATGGCTTCAGCGAGGGTGGTCCCGACAAAGTCGAACTGCCTGGACAACATCCAGATATCATAAAAATCCTTCATCCGACTATTGAGCCCCCCACGCTTGACCATCACTTCAAACTTTTCAGCGAGTAAGCTCTCTCGGCTATAACAGAGCATTCGTGGAACTGGAAAATCAAGTAAGGTCGGCAGATCCGCTTCTCCGATTTCCGGATACACTACATCCCCGAACCCGATGTCAATCTGCATATGGATTTTTGCGGTGTCCAATTTTCCGAAAAATAGAATCCTGGTCCCCTCATAATCCGCATCTTCAGTAATGCGCTCGGTATTTATGGAATCGGCATTGAATACCAGGCCGTCATCTTCCACGTCCACAGCAAGAATGTCCCGAATCTGTTCAACAAGTCTATATTCCTCGGTAACGGATCTGCCCAGCAAATCAATATCCATCGTCGGGCGAAGTTCTGGCGAGCGCCATACCCTCAACATCAAAGCTCCTTTGAGTATAAATTTATCGGCATGAGCCGATTGAGATAGTCTGTATAGGAATCGCTCGATGGCGTAGTATTGAAGCAGTTCATTAAATGGCCGTCGATCATTTCGGGCGCGGTTGAGCAGCCTTTGCCGAACAGAGGCTGGGATATTTTTCAAGGAGTTCATATAGTAGCTTCCAGATATGGCCATATTATCTTTTCAACCTGGCATATCCTGGAATATTTGAGAAGTTCAGCTGAATTAAACTTCTTTCGAATTCTATAGAGCTTGAGCGCCTCCAGGACAACATCCATTCCGATCTTATTGCGGAATTTAAAACAGTCCACCAGGGTTTTCTCGGCGCTGTAAATCTTGACGGGCGCCCCATCGATAATATATTCCACGATGCCCGCTTTATATGACGCATCCGAGAACCTGTGGGGGCGTATAGGAGGAAAGTCGAGAGAAGGTATCCGCGAGTTCCGGGGCACCGCAATGGAAACCTCATGCGGAATCTGGGTTGTAATCTCATGATAAGCCAGCGCGGAGATCAGACAGATTACGGCGTTGGGAAAGCGAAGGCTCACGGTGACCAGATCGGGGTTGCTGATAGGAGGGAGTGCCGCCAGTCGGTATATACCTCTGCTTATTTGTTCGATTACGCCCTTATCCCGGAGAGAATAGAGCATATAACGTGAGATGCCGAGTCTGATGGCTTCGCTCATTCGAAGCTGGCCGCCGTGTTGGCGGAAAATCTTTTCTGGTTGTACTTTCATGCCTGCCTCCAGACAAAGTGTATCCATTTATTGCTATATGGAAACAATATGTCTGATTCCGAGCAGTAAATCAAGCAGAATCTGAAGAAAATTCATCTAAAGCCAGGCAATACCTCTTGGCCTGTTTCCCGCAGATTATGCATTTGTTTTTTGGACTCATAAAACCCTCATTTTCCTCATGTTCGTCTCTCCGATTGAATAAATCGGAGAACAATAATATTCAGGTAGTTTCCTTTCATTTATACTGTCGTGCGGACAGTGAGCATAGTATATTATTTAGGAGATGAAATGAACAAACAAATGTAATAAAGATCCCGGTGGGATGTTATATGGCAAATTCAAATGTAAAAAAAGGAGCAACCAATGAGTAAAGCTATCTCTGAGAAAGACTGGAAGTATCTGCGCGGTATTCAGGAAGAGATGCTTTCCGATCTTTGTTACCGGATTAACCGGAAAGCAGTTGAGATTCTAAACACGAAGGAAGAAACCGAACGTGACAAATTTCACGAACTTTATAAGCACATTAAGGATTCGGATCAGATCGTCGGGGACTGTTTTGATGATTGGCGGCGTTCTAATATAAGCTTCAAACTACTTTTTCTACTCCGCCACAATCTGCTTACGGAAGAGAGAATCAGCGGCCTGTCGGAAAAAGGAATCAAGCATGTCGAAAATTTAAAGACCTTTAATATGGAGATATAACCTTTTGATCCGGGGGCGAACTTTTTCAAATATTGTGGATTCGCCATAGTAAGAGATTGGATATGGAGATAAATCGGAGTGATCTTGAATAATCATGAAATCCCTCAGTCCCGCTGAAGTGCGGAAATTCCGGCAAAGAATATACCTCCATTACGAAAAATACGGACGCCGGTTTCCCTGGCGGATGACCCGTGACCCCTACCGTATCCTTGTCTCGGAGATCATGCTCCAGCAGACCCAGGCGGGGAGAGTCATTGAAAAATTCAAGGAATTCATCGCCGCCTTCCCTGATATCACTGCCCTGGGCGGAGCGGACCTGAAGGCGATCCTTAAAGTCTGGCAGGGGCTTGGATACAACCGCCGGGCGCTCTATCTGAAAAAATTGGCTCAGACGGTTATAACTGACTATGGGGGAGTAATCCCCGATAACCGGAAGGAGCTGGAAGAGCTTCCCGGCCTCGGACCGGCCACGTCAGCCTCAATCGCCGCCTTTGCCTTTAACCGGCCGGTCGTTTTCCTGGAGACAAATATCAGGACCGTCTTCATCCACCATTTTTTCCCGGGAGAAGAAAAGGTGAGAGATTCCGCGATCCTTCCCCTCGCGGAAGCGGCGATTGACCAGGATAATCCTCGACGCTGGTACAACGCCCTGATGGATTACGGGACGATGTTGAAAAAAAGCGGGGTCAATCCCGGTCGGCGTAGCGTCCATTACTGCCGGCAATCGCCTTTTAAGGGCTCCGACCGCCAGATCCGCGGAATGAGCCTCCGGTTGCTCACGGAACACGCCTCCCTCACTCGGAATGAGTTGATCGATAGACTGGATGGCGACTCCCCGCGAATAACCAAAATCCTCGACCGGCTGGTCAAAGAAGGCCTGATCCGGGAAGAAAAGAAGTGCTACCGGATATTCTGAATAGGGGGGTAAGAAGTTTGAAGTGCCTAAAGTTATTCGCCTTCGCCAGGCAGTAAAATGGGGAATAGAGGATAAGAAGTTTCAAGTGCCGAAAATTATTTTCCTCTGCCGCTTGTTCTTTAGGGCAACTGCTTGACGATGACTGCTTTATTCCGGTCGAGAGAAAATGAAAAAAGCGAATAACCGATTAACAACTTATCTGAGATCATGGAGCGGGAATATATATTTGACATATTAATTTAAAAATCAGCCTTGCAAAATAACAGGGAGAGAGGATACTTACTATATATACTATAAGCGCCCGAATTATGAAAACACGGTGCCCAACCAAAATTTGCTTACAGCCTGCCTTCGGATCATTTATCCGGGCAGGTTTTGTGTTTGGGGTGAAGGAGGAGATGGGTGTGACCCTGCCACAAATGCTTATAACAAATAGAAAGTAATTATCAAGTTATGAACTTATTCACCCGTGACACTCCGAAGATCGGGGGGGATCAAGGTTACGTGGGCCTTTTTCGGCAAGAGGAAACAGGTTTTAGCCAATGACTTGATTCACCTGCCGCATGAAGCGGCAGAGATCTTTGCCTGGCGAAGTTTTACCTGAAAAGTGACAACTTTAAATCAGGACGTGACAAGGGATAAGAACGTTAAAAAGAAGGGGCGTTGAAGTTTGTTGTCGGGGGTTTAAAACCAGCTACTTTGGCCAACGGGGAATCCCACCCTAAAGTCTTATTAAACAAAACAAGTCATACCGGAAATGTTTAATAAGAGATCGACTGGAGAAGGTGAATAGGGGGCCATCATATTCAGGGCCGGAAGTAAAAAACGCAGAGGCAAGGTTTGAACCTGGAGGAAATTAAAGAAAATGAAATTTCGAATAAGTCTGTTCATTTTTTTACTAACAATTCCAGCAAGTTTCTCACTGAGTGCTACTGGAAATATCCATACAGAATCTATTGCGTACACTGTTGACGGACAGAGATTTGTTGGGTTTTTAGCTTATGATGAATCCATTTCTAATAAAAGGCCTGGTATTTTAGTCGTACATGAATGGCTTGGTATCAATGATTATGCCAAAAAAAGAGCAGTTGATTTGGCAAAAGAGGGTTTTGTAGTTTTTGCCCTGGATATGTATGGTGATGGAAAAGAGATCCCAAAGTCTGAGGCAAGAGCGAAATCCGGCGCTGTGGGTTCAGATTTTCCTCTGATTAAAAAACGATTTAATGCGGCGCTGAAAATATTAAATAACGCGGAATATGTGGATAAAACTAAAACAGCTGCTATCGGTTACTGTTTTGGTGGAGGGATTGTCCTGAATATGGCAAGAATGGGTACTGATATTGATGGCGTGGTAGGATTCCACTCATCAATTAATACTGGTTTGACAGCAAAAAGCGGTGATATCAAAACTAAAATCCTTGCCATTCAGGGTGATTTTGATCCTGTAGCCCCTATCGAGAAACAGACAGCTTTTATAAAAGAGATGAAAGATAGTGGAGCTGATTTTTCTTATATCATTTATGGTAACGTAGCAGCCCATAACTTTACTAATCCCAATGGTAGAACATATTATGAGGATGAAGCAAATATGGCGTGGGCATCTATGTTAGTCTTCCTAGACTCTGTATTTTAATATGCCTATTTTTGGGGTCGGACCACACTATCTCTTTGATTTGCAGTATCTTATCTGAAATAACAGGGCAAAAAATGCTATGGCTGCAACAAACGGTTGGAGCGTTGCGCCGCAACGAGTTACAACAATCCATGACTTCATACTTTATCATGATTCTAATCTAATATTTCCCCGCCCCCCCTGCTCCGAAAGATGCATATTTAACCCTACCACCTGGAGTTCAACTACATATGGCATATCAGGGCGTTTGCAATTTCTGAAAAATCAGGGTCAAGCCTCAATTCTTGACAGTTAAGCACAACTTTGGTACTTTTTTGCCATGAATTGGGGTCAAATCTTTGCGGCGTGGTGCCCAAATCGCCGTCGAGATTTGACCCTAGACCCTTTCTAGACCCTTATCACCGCCCCGGTGAAGAAGACGCTCAATATCTTCGACCGGTTTAAAGAGAAGCATCAAAATATCTTAACAAAATCGCCAGTCCTGCGGCAGGACTGGCGATTTTGTCAGGTAATTAGTTTTTGTTGAGGTCGAAAAATCAGGGTCGCCCATTAAGGGTTTTCTTCAAGGGTAAATTTTAAGACAAAGTCCTACATGAACGGCGCTAAACCACAAAACACCGCCTAAAGAATATATTTTGAGATCTTTCAGCTTCACAATCAACTCCAATCACTTATCCCACGCCTGTTACTTCGTCGGGTTTTGGATTAAGAAGTAGTTCTTAAAGAACTATTCCGTCCAGTCACCCATCTGGTTCTAGGCTGTCTTCGATCCTCTACTATTTGATAACTCCCAGGAGCCCCAGGCATCAATACCGGGATTTTTTAGAGATCCTTGATGATCGCCATGGTTCAGGCTCAACGCTAATCACCAGTAAGTTCCCACTCCTACATCCCCCCAAGAGCAGCATTCCCACATTTAAACCTTATTAAAAAAAGGGGGACGGTGTTAAATAGTTAAATAACTACTTCCCCTCTCTCCTGTATACCGCTATACAGCTTGAGAACTTTGTTCTGACCCAAAAAGAGATCTTCCAACCTCCGGGAAATCTCAATGCCGCAGCAAGCTAAACAAATTCAAAGCCAGCCTTCTGGAACTCCCGGACAATTGAGATTAGGTCTTCGTTTTTACTGTTCACCTCGGGGATGAAGAAACGTGGCTGGTCATCGGCCAGCAACTCCCTGGCACCGGTCAGGAAATGCTTCTTCAAAGCAGTGTCATTCTCGAAGTAATCATTCAAATCCCCCTGGTGCGCGACCAGCCTTCCCCGGATTCGTTTCTTCCCCCAGATGTGAATCGAACTTATTCTATCAATACATCTCTTCAAGATAGAAACGCTGGTGATATTTCCCGGAATATATAATTCTTAGACACTAACTTTAGAAGTGGTACAATAATGTTAATATAGATCAATAACTAATGAATATTCAAGTTTTTAGAGGTTAACTATGAATGATTCAGATTTCCTGGCATATATAAGGTCAATTCAACTAGACGAACATATCCTTGTCGGAAAAAGAGGATCCGAGGAAAATATAAAAATAAAAATTATACTACCTCTTTTGCAGGCCCTCGGCTGGGATATCTTGGAGGATATGAATTTTGAATCCATGGGAGCTGATATCGTTCTGAGGAGCGATGACAAACCTTCTCTAATCATTGAAACCAAGTCCTGGGATGAAATAATCACAAAATATCTGCCTCAATGTTTTGAATATACACTCAAGCTTAAAACACCCTGGGTACTGATATCTTCAGGTCAAGATACAGCTCTTTATAGCAGTCTCTTGAGTCGAAAGGAAATGACACACTCCGATCCATTGATTAGATTTTCATTTGATGACCTTGTGAGCACGAAAGGTGAATCCCTACTCAAGAAATTAGCATTGCTAATAGGAAAAGATAATTTCATTAAAGGTCATCACGATCTTTCCGCAATGGTTAGTAGAATCCTGCCGAAAACAGACTTGGTCAAAGCTGAACGAGAGTTTATCGAAAAAGCTTCTAAGTATAGAAGTGAGATCAAGACGAAGAGAATAACAAGGAAAGAATTTGAATCGCTTGCTGCAAATCATCCCAATGAGGTGCGGGATGCCCTGGTCAACATGTATGGGAAGATGAAAAATTTAAAACAACTTAACCCTAATATTAGGATTCGACACCGGAGTAAAGAAATTGGCATAGAGTATAAACTTCATACTCGCCCAAGAAACAAAATCGTCGGATTGTTTGGCATATATCCAGAGAGTGCTCACATCGCTTTTGGTCTCGACGGATGGTTATTATTAAAAATCGCACCAGCCACCTATGAGAAAATAAAGAAATTTCCCCGGAAAGCGGCATCTGAGAAATGGGTTGATTCTCTTTCTAATCTATTAGAAACAGCGATAAAAGAGATTAAGGGATCAAAATGATACGCCCATCTTTAGAGAAATCGTTTGCCGAGCTTCATGAGAAACTGCATCAACTTAAACGCTCTTGCAATCCCTCCGAGAAGAACCTGCATTTTAATCAACTGGAGAAAGTGGACCCCAAACTTTTTGCAGATTTACTCTCACTCTCCGATAAAGGTCTAAAGATGGTCCAGGAGAACCGCGACTACTTCCTTGAGCACGCACTTTACGACGATGGAATGTACTGGTACGAGTTGTGCATGATTATCAGTTCCGCTGTCGTAACAGCTAAGAAAGAAGGCATCCAGTCAAATATACCCGATGATGTTATACGGGGGTTGGTAAAGTCGCTTGTCCTTATCAGCGAATACGCGCTCAGTCCAGGTGGAGATATGATAAAAAGGAACTATGAAGCCCTGGGAAATACCCTCTGGGCATTCCATAGCGAAGAGTTGGTCGAATGGATTTCTGAAAGTGCTCAGAAATCAGGCTCAGAAAAAGTTGCTGATTATGTAGAAGGTGTGATTGAGAAAATAAATCAGATACTCGCTTCAGAAAAAACCGCAGAATCAAACCTCGACTAATGATAGATAGGGATTGGGGAATGGGGAATGGAAGGCGCATAGAGGATGGCGCAAACCGCCTGGCGTTGGCAGCGACTTAATTCATGAGCTCCTCAAATGGGGAGCCTTTTTTTGTTTCCATTGTTCCTGGCACGTGAGATTGGTAAACTTAAATGCAAGGTATACACTATAAGAAGCAGGGTAGAGGATATCGGCTAAATGAAATTCGTGATTCAGGAACACAATTCAAGTAAAGGGGGACCAAGGTATTACCTCCGGCTGGAGAAGGACGGGGTTTTAAAAGGCTGGGCGGTTCCAAAAGGACTGCCGGAGATGGGAGGGAAACAGCGGTTGGCGATCGAGGTTGGCCCTTTCCGGCTTTCCGCAATCGGATACGAAGGGAAGGTGGGGAAAAGCAGATACGGTCCCGGGATGATATCAGTCTGGGATAGAGGGGAATGCCGCCTCCATTCATGGCTCGAGGACAAGATAACCTTTAAACTTTCCAGCTCCCGGGTGAAAGGAGAATTTTCTCTAATCCGCTTTCCTAAGTCCGGGCCGCTCCACTGGCTTCTAAGTCAGCCCAATAGTTCACCATCCCAGGCTCTATACGTCAAACCGCCCGAAACTGCAATTAACAATCCTGATAAACGTTCCGATGTTAGACTGGTTAAAAAAGCTCCGGAAAGCGAGCCGTCGAGAGGTAATAAAAGGGCGCCCTTTGAATCTCTTCCAGTTAAAAGCCATCCCGCCCCCAAATTAAGAAAGCAAAAAAAGTTAATAACTGGACGTCCGATCCAGAAGCCCAGGCCAAAAACCAGGCCTGTTAAAGCGCGGGCGCGGAAGCCGGCAGATAAGAGTGATAAAAAAAGAAAAGCCTTTTCTCGCTGGAAAATATATCTGGCAAGAATAAGAGGTGGGAGAAGACTTTTAAAAAGAAATAAATCTTCTTTCAGCCCAAGTTATTCGGGGGCTGATTGGCTGTGGTTCTTTGTCTTTTTAATTGCCGGCCTGGTTCTTGTGGTGGTTCTAATTCTGATGTTCGGGGCCGGATAGGCGGCATAAAAGCCAAAAAACAGGTAGGTTTTGGGGTCGGACCACGCTATCTCTTTGATTTGCACTATGAGGGTGTTGTGGATTGGGTGTTGTGGATTCGCCATAGCAAGGGACTATACCCCAGTCACTTACGTAATATCACCCCTTATTTTTTGCTCTTAGAGTGGTGATTTTGCAGCGGAAATAGTGTTTTAAGAACCTTCTTATTTCCGGAGCAGAATCTTATACGAAACCGGGGTCGCCCATTAAAGGTTTTCTTCAAGGGTAAATTTTAAGACAAAGTCCTCCATGAACGGCGCTAAACCACAAAACACCGCCTAAAGAATATATTTTGAGATCTTTCAGCTTCACAATCAACTCCAATCACTTATCCCACGCCTGTTACTTCGTCGGGTTTTGGATTAGGACGTAGTTCTTAAAGAACTATTCCGTCCAGACACCCATCTGGTTCTAGGCTGTCTTCGATCCTCTACTATTTGATAACTTCCAGGAGCCCCAGGCATCAATACCGGGATTTTTTAGAGATCCTTGATGATCGCCATAATTCAGGCTCAACGCTGATCACCAGTAAGTTCCCACTCCGACATCCCCCCAAGAGCAGCATTCCCTCATTATAAAAAAAAGGGGGACGGTGTTAAATAGTTAAATAACCACTTCCCCTCTCTCCTGTATACCGCTATACAGCTTGAAAACTTTGTACTGAAGTTTTTGGGGTCGGACCTGCCTAAATAGTTGAATATCAATGGATTCCTGAATAATACCCCCCTGTTTTTGGCCTTAAACCCTCAGTTTTTACACCCAAATTGGCCTTCTAAGAGAAAAATAGGTGTCGCGTCTTGACATTCAACTTAACGGAATAAAAAAAAAGAACCAGCAGTTGTTGGGGTCAGTTTTTTGGGTCGGACGGAATTTTTGGGGTCGGACCTGCCCAAGTAGTTGAATATCAATTGGTTCCTGGAAAATACCCCCCTGTTTTTGGTCTTAAACCCCCAGTTTTACCAACAAAATCGGCCTTCTAAGGATGATTATCTCCCAGTTTTACTGGTCGCACCCCAGATAATAATCCTGTAAAGCAGCTGTTCTCCGATTTAAGTTCTGAAAAAACCTCCTTATCCAGGAGGTTTTTCTTGCGTAAGAAAGACTAAATAGGTAATCTTTTTACCTTCCGTATGTTTCTACTCCTTTAGCCATATAAGAGATAGGTTACTTTTTGCGTTCGGATGATCCGTCACCGGCGTTTTTTAAATACTTTACATCCTGGATGGATAGATAAGGCCATATTAAAAAACAGGATCACAAGAGAGTCTTCGGAAGCGGGGAGAAGAGTTGGGAGGGATAATCGCTGGCGCCATAACGCATACTCATCAGCAGATCCAGAACAGCATGAAGAAAGATAAAAAAGCTAACTCAACGAGTAAACCGGATTTATCAAGAGATTATTAGTCAATAGTCAGGGTTTGACCCTGATTTTTCCGACGGCCTCCGGTTTTTATTATGGTTTTGGTGGTCACCTTTAACCATAATAGGAGGCCGTGATTTAATCAAATATCATATTTGTCACAACTTTTGAACGTTACCAAATTCTTATCAATAAAACATATAGAAGAGGAGAGAGCCATGATAAACAGCAAAATCACTTTTTTTGCGGCACTGTGTACGCTTTGTATTCTGGCAGCCGGGACGCAGCCGATCTGTGCGAAAGAGAACTCCATGTGGAGGTTCCCGGGCGAATTCGAAAAGCAGGAGGCGGTCTGGCTGGGGTGGCTCAGCAAGGAATACATCAAGGGCTATAAGACTGATCCCGTCCTGTTGCAAATCGTCAAGGAGCTTGCTCCCCGTGTGAAAGTAAACATCTGCGTGCCCGACGAATTTCAGAAAGCCCACGTTGCCTCGTTGCTCGACACTAACGACATCCCCGGGGACAACATCTCGTTTTTCGTGGTGCCCTTCACCATGCTCTACTGGCGTGACTTCGGCCCCATTTTCACGGTGGACGACTCCGGCAACAAGAGCATCGCGGACTTCAATTTCAACTGCTGGGGCTACTTTCCCGACACTGACACCCAGGCCCGTTTGATGGAACGGATCGACCGCACCATAGCAAAATTCCTGGGCTTGCCCAGCCGAATGACGCGACTGGTCAGTGAAGGTGGGGACCGGGAACTCAACGGCAAAGGCACGATTATGGTCACAGAAGCCTGTGAATTCCAGCGCAACCCCAACCTCTCCCGAGAGGACATCGAGGCAGAACTTTCAGTGATGCTGGGCGTGAACAATTTTATCTGGTTGAAGCACGGCACCGTGGACGACGACCCCTACAACACGAGCACCCTGCCCGGTCCTGGCGGCAAAGGTGTGGCTTACCGCAGCGCAGCCGCAAACAACCATATAGACGAATACTGCCGCTTCGTGGCGCCAGACACCATTCTCCTGGCTAAGGTCAGCGAGGAGGAGGCGGCCAAAGGATCTGTGGAAAAAGAAAACCGGCGAAGGATGGAAGAAAACTATGAAATCCTGAAAAACGCCAGGGATCAGGACGGCAATCCTTTCAAGATCATTCGCATCCCCATGCCGGAGACACTCTACTTCGTTGCGGAGCCTGATGACGAAGCTTATTTCGGTCTCTCATCCTATCCCACATACAGCGATGGCACCGCCTTTCCTTTGGGGCAGCCCGTGCAAGTGGTTCCGGCGCAGAGCTACTGCAACTTCCTGATCTCCAACGGCGTGGTGTTGGCCCAAAAATACTGGCAGGCGGGCATGCCCGAGTCGGTCAGAGAAAAGGATGAGGCCGCACTTAAAGCACTGCATAAGGCCTTTCCGGATCGCAAGGTCGTCCCCATCAACACCCTGGGAATCAACTTTGGCGGCGGCGGCATCCACTGCTCTACCCAACAGCAACCTTACACTGGAAAATAACGGTCATTGTCGCCGGTCCGGGTGGTTCACTGCATCACCCGAACGAGCGGCGGCCACCAAGGAACTCTTCACATGAACAAGAGGAAACTGCATCACTACATTCGTCCAGGACGCGTGGCATCATTGGGACTGCTACTCTTCCTGCTGCTGGTCGTCTTGCTGACCGCCGCCCCTTCCAAGGTCCAGGCCATGCCACAGATCGGGCATTACTTCAATGGCGCCAATGGACTGATGTCCTCGGTGCCCATGCCCCCGGGCTTCACCTATGTGAACAACTTATTCATGTACAACACCGACACGATCAAGGATGCCCAGGGAAAGTCCTTCTCTCCCGGAAACATCGACATCTTTGTCCAGGCCTTCACACCAATCTGGACCAGCAAGACCAAAATCCTGGGTGCCACATACAGTTGCATGGCCCTGATCCCGCTACAGAACGTGGCCCTGGCCATCACGGATTTCAAGGAGGAATCCATCTGGGGCCTGGGAGACATCCTGATTCTGCCCATTTGGCTGACCTGGGAGCAGGAGAGTCTGTTCCTCACACTGCGCTACGGTTTCTTCGCGCCGACAGGCCAATACGGCTTGGGGCGGGACGACAATATCGGCCTAGGATACTGGACCCATCAGGCTGTGGCCGGCCTGACCTGGTTTTTTGGGTCGGACCACACCTGGCATGTATCCCTGCTGAACCGCCTGGAGTTGCACACCAGGCAACAGGGCCACGATCTCTGGCCCGGCACCAACGCAGTCATGGAATGGGGCCTTGGCAAGACACTCGTCGAGGGGCTGGACGTCGGGCTCACGGGCTACACCAACTTCCAGGTCACGTCAGAGTCGGGAAGCTCCGACGATGTGGACAGCTCAAAGTATCGGGTCTTCGCCTTGGGCGCAGAGGTCAGCTACCACGTGCCTGACACGCACCTGCTCCTCAAGCTGCGCTGCAACAGGGAGTTCGCCGCCCGCAACCATACCGAAGGATGGGCCTCGGCGCTGACCATTGCCTACAAGTTCTGAAAAAATCAGGCAGAGTGATCGTTTTTGGGGCTGACCTGTCAAGTAGTTGAATATCAATGAATTCCTGAAAAATACCCACCTGTTTTTGGCTTTAAACCCTCCCCCCATAAAATCGAAGATCCCGCGGTAGCGAAGCTACTTTGTGTCCATAAGGAACACGGTCACAAGGTAATTCAGGTTCGGATTAAGCAGGAGAGGCAGCCGGCAAAAAGAGTTGAGGAAATCCTATTCCGGCTTCATAGTATTTGGGGTGTCCCTGATTCCTCCCAGTTCTGATCCGGGAGTAGAATAATCTGCAGGAGCTTTAAGAGAATAATCGGGATTATAAAATTCAATCCGGTCATTGTAGATCCTGATCTATTGGGACACCGGAATATCCCCGCTTGCTCCGAAATAAATTCGGGTCACCCCCCACACCGCCCACAAGCCGGAAGTATCGCGGAATATCCCTACATTATCTATCCAATCCCCATCAAAATCCGCCGGGACCGGCTGATCGGAAGCGCTGCCGAAGTAACTCCTGGTTATCCCCCGGATCGCCCATACGCCTGAAGACGGGCGGAAGATGCCCACCTCCCAGGTTACATCTCCATCGTAGTCTCCGGGGACTGCTTCATCACCAGATGAGCCAAAGTAAACCCGGCTGATATTTCTTAAAGCCCAGAGACCCGAGCTTCCTCTGAAAATCCCGATGTCTTTAGTTGCATCCCCGTCAAAATCTCCCGGAACCGGCCGGTCATTTGAACTCCCGAAGTAAGTTCTCGTTTTTCCCCTTAAAGCCCAGAGTCCGCTGCCTTTTCTGAATATCCCCACGTCGCAGCATCCGTCGCCGTCGTAATCTCCGGGAACGGCCCTATCGCCAGAGGATCCGAAATGAGCCCGGGTTACTCCCCGTATTGCCCAGAGACCGGAGTCTTCCCGGAAAACACCAATATCAGTAGTTCCGTCCCCATCGTAATCGCCCGGGGCCGGGATATCGGACGCCGACCCGAAATAAACTCTGGTTACTCCCCGGACTGCCCATAGGCCGGAGATTTCTCGGAAAATAACGAAGTCTGAAGTTCCGTCGCCGTCATAATCTCCGGATTCGATAACTAACCTTTCCGGGAGCACGGTCGGACCGCAGGTGGGAGTGGGAGAAGGCGTGGGCATTACCGTGGGAGTGGTTGGCGGAGGAGTCAGAGTCGCAGTCGGTGTCGGTGTTACGTTCGGAGTGGGCGTCGGCGTGTTTGTTACCGAAGGCGTGGGATATGGTAGTTCCGGACCGAGCGAAAATACCACGCCGTTATTGGTGGCGCCGCTATAGGATGTCATCCCGTAGAGAGTGCTCCCGTCTAAAATCAAACTGCCCCAAGGCCATTCTCCGTCATTAACAGTGCCGGTAAAACTGTGAAGGAGTGTGAAGTCAGTCCCGCCGGTCTGGATCGAAAATACCACGCCGTTATTGGTATTGGCGGCGCCACCACTAAGTGTCATCCCGAAGAGAGTACTCCCGTCTAAAATCAAACTGCCCTGAGGATCATCTCCGTCATTAAGAGCGCCGGTAAAACTGTGAAGGAGTGTGAAGTCAGTCCCGCCGGTCCGGATGGAAAATACCACGCCTTTATTGGTGGCGCCGCTATAGGATGTCATCCCGTAGAGAGTTCTTTCGTCTAAAATCAAACTGCCCCAAGGATTTTCTCCGTCATTAACAGTGCCGGTAAAACTGTGAAGGAGTGTGAAGTCAGTCCCGCCGGTCCGGATGGAAAATACCACGCCATCATCGGCGGCGCCGCCACCAAGTGTCATCCCGAAGAGAGTACTCCCGTCTAAAATCAAACTGCCAAAAGGATAACCTCCGTCATTAACAGAAGCGGTAAAACTGTGAAGGAGTGTGAAGTCAGTCCCTCCGGTCTGGATGGAAAATACCACGCCTCCATCGGAGGCGCCGCCAGAGTAAGTCATCCCGTAGAGAGTGCTACCGTCTAAAATCAAACTGCCATGAGGATTTTCTCCGTCATTAAGAGCGCCGGTAAAACTGTGAAGGAGTGTGAAGTCAGTCCCGCCGGTCCGGATGGAAAATATAACGCCTTCATCGGAGGCACCGCCATAGCGAGTCATTCCGTAGAGAGTGCTCCCGTCTGAAATCAAACTGCCCCAAGGATTTTCTCCGTCATCAACAGTGGCGGTGAAACTGTGAAGGAGTGTGAAGTCAGTCCCGCCGGTCCGGATGGAAAATACAACGCCTTCATTGGAGACACCGCCACAGCGAGTCATTCCGTAGAGAGTGCTCCCGTCTGAAATCAAACTGCCATAAGGATTTTCTCCATCATTAACAGTAGCGGTGAAACTGTGAAGGAGTGTGAAGTCAGTCTGGGCTCCTGATGAGGATGATCTCAAAACAATAATAGCCAGGGCGACCATAGACACCAATGCCTTCTTCATGCTCTTCCTCAGCAAAGGTTTAGTTTGAACTCAATATGATATGATATCTTACACCGCATAGTATAACACACCATAAACTATAAGTCAAGGAAAAAATCAGGGTCACACCCTAACGGGATGTTGCTCAAAGGCCATATTCTGCATTAATAAATGAAGAATTAGTTGATTCCCGAATCCAACTCCATACATAGCTGTATATTTTCTGGAAACCGAAGGACGCAGGGTCACCCATTAAAGGTTTTCGTCAAGGGTAAATTTTAAGACAAAGTCCTCCATGAACGGCGCTAAACCACAAAACACCGCCTAAAGAATATATTTTGAGATCTTTCAGCTTCACAATCAACTCCAATCACTTATCCCACGCCTGTTACTTCGTCGGGTTTTGGATTAAGAAGTAGTTCTTAAAGAACTATTCCGTCCAGTCACCCATCTGGTTCTAGGCTGTCTTCGATCCTCTACTATTTGATAACTCCCAGGAGCCCCAGGCATCAATACCGGGATTTTTTAGAGATCCTTGATGATCGCCATGGTTCAGGCTCAACGCTAATCACCAGTAAGTTCCCACTCCTACATCCCCCCAAGAGCAGCATTCCCACATTTAAACCTTATTAAAAAAAGGGGGACGGTGTTAAATAGTTAAATAACTACTTCCCCTCTCTCCTGTATACCGCTATACAGCTTGAGAACTTTGTTCTGACCCAAAAAGAGATCTTCCAACCTCCGGGAAATCTCAATGCCGCAGCAAGCTAAACAAATTCAAAGCCAGCCTTTTGGAACTCCCGGACAATTGAGATTAGGTCTTCGTTTTTACTGTTCACCTCGGGGATGAAGAAACGTGGCTGGTCATCGGCCAGCAACTCCCTGGCACCGGTCAGGAAATGCTTTTTCAAAGCAGCATAGAAGGCCTTCCGTCAAAACGCGCTTCGGCCCACCTCTCCCGGATCAAGTCCAATAGCTTCCGTTCCGTTATGCCGAACGTATTCACCGGCGGGCAGGCGATCTTACGGTTGGTTGATAAAAAATCCCATATTTACTGTTGACTATATAATTGTGAAATATATACTGACTATATAGGCCTCGGCTTCGCTTGGGGAAACAGCGGATTTCTTCAGGCGGCCCGTTGCAAGAGTCCGAAGGCCCGGCATTTTGAAATGACCGGGTTTGTGCATGGTTGCGAAAGTCTTCTGTGCTTCGGCATCCCCCCAACGCTCGCCGGCGGGGGGCAATATTTAATAGCGCGGGGTATTTTTCAATGCTAATAGTTGCGCAATTCCCCTTAGCCGATAATCGGCTTTTCCTCGAAGAGACCGCTCATCCCACCTATCGCCTGCCCTTCCCTTCCTGGCCGTTGCCTCGGCCCGGACGTGAGTTCATTCGCGGTTCGGGCGTCGTCAAGGAGCGCCGCCGCGGCGGAATCAATACCTGGCCGGGAGAAGACGCCTACTGTATGGCTCACCGTGCCTTGAAGTTTCCGCCGCGATTGGAAGATATCCGCTTATTGGACGCGGCCGGGAATGTATCGTTTCTATGCGCATTCCGGAGGTACTATTCCGATGGTTCGGCGGTATCAAGAGTGGAGATCGGGCTCAAGACCAGGATTAACAAGGAACATTTTTATTGCGCCATCGATGGTTTCCGCTGCTTGAAGATCATAGAGGAATGTCTCTCCATCCCCGTCACCATATCCCTGCCGGGGGGTAAGAGCGTATCCCGGAGACTGATCAACTCGGGTGACGCTCTGGCCCATCATTTCCTTTACGCTACGACCAGAAAAGTCAAGGGGCGGATCGCGGCTGTAGAAAATTGGTGGATGCAGGCGGGGCTGCCGCTGCTGTTGGTCGAGTATCGGAAGGGTGAGATCGAAGAGCTTCCAAAATTCTCTTCTGAGATCGAAATCGGGCATCCGTTAACAGAGCCAATCCATCACTGCCAGATGGAATTACGGGGAAAGCGGTTCGGGGTATGGTTTATCAGAAACGAACGGCGGGGAAAGGACCTTTTACGCCGCCTAAGGTTAAACCTATTCCGCATTCACGCCGAACGGGAATGCCTCAAGCAAGTTCTCCGCAATATCGGCACTGGACTGATCACCCCCGGAGAGAAACCGGGGGAGTCCGATCTGCTCCAGGGATATCTCGGCAATGCGGTAAAATTGCTCTCCAAGAAAAATTATTACGGGCTTCCCCAGTCGAGAATCTTTAAGGTGGCCCACGAGGCCGATAACCTGGTGTCTTCGGGGGACCGCGCGTCGATTCTTGCCCAGTTATCCGTGATCCGGGGAAATCTTTATCGAAAGCTGGAAAGGGTCACCGCGCAAGAGATGAAGGGGGAGCAACCATTAATCGTACTGGGCGAAAATAGTGTGGTAAGGATAGGGCAAGTAAAAATATCGGGAGGTGATACCGTGACCAACTACAACGTGAGTTTTGGTGACAATAATAAATTCATCGGTGACCTGATTGTCGCCAACACCATACAAGGGAGTTTTAACCGGGTGGCGGAGTCGGCCGTGGACCGGGAAATCAAAGATAAGCTCAAGGAACTGCACGAAGCGTTCGCGGGGATGAGCGATCAACTTTCCCAGGAAAGAGCCCGCCAGGCGGCCCGAGATCTGGAGACTTTCTCCAAAGAGGCCGTGAGCCCCCAGCCACGTGAAAAATGGTATGAGCTCTCCGCTGACGGCCTGATCGAGGCGGCGGAGACCGTCGGCAAGATGGCAGCCCCGGTCATTGCCACCGTGAAAGCGGTTCTGGCACTTCTGGTCGCCTGAACACCGGAAGGTTTTGGTGAATTGGGGAAAAAAGCAGGGTCACACCCCAAATGCTATGGGGTGTTGTGGATTCGCCACAGTAAGGGACTATACCTCAGTCACTTACGTAAAAAAAATCTGGGTAAAACCTCGATTCTTGACAGTTGAGCACGATTTTGGTGCTTTATTGCCATATATAGACCATTGAGAATTGAATCCTCGGGGGTTCATACAATTATTTGCAAATGGCTGGCGTGTATTGAATGACTTAAACACGAAATGATAAGGAGATTATTATGTGTTTAGATAAAAAGAAGAAAACGAAACCAACATTCACTTCGATAGATCCAAGTAAACCAATAACAGAAAAGGATGTTGAGAACCCCCCCAAATTGTCAACTATGACCGGAGAAACATCCTCTCCACCCCCCAAATTGCCACCTATGACCGGAGAAATAGCCCCTGTCGTACCTGATGAAACACCCACTCCACTCACTGGAGTGTCTGGTTCCGTAGAAGTAAATACCGGTCCATAGGTCATAACCTATGCCTTCGTGAAGAAATATGAACATTTTTCCGAGAATGGAATTATCTTCGTGTCTCGATGCAGGGGTTCTGAGCTATTGACCAAATGGTTATAGAAGATTTTTGATCAATAGCAGGAGCGATGTTGCAGAAGTGATTAGCATTGTGCAGACGCGTAGGATAGCTGGGGGAACCGGAGGTCAAGGATCTTCGGAGACGATAAAGTTTTTGGGGTCGCCCATTAAAGGTTTTCGTCAAGGGTAAATTTTAAGACAAAGTCCTCCATGAACGGCGCTAAACCACAAAACACCGCCTAAAGAATATATTTTGAGATCTTTCAGCTTCACAATCAACTCCAATCACTTATCCCACGCCTGTTACTTCGTCGGGTTTTGGATTAAGAAGTAGTTCTTAAAGAACTATTCCGTCCAGTCACCCATCTGGTTCTAGGCTGTCTTCGATCCTCTACTATTTGATAACTCCCAGGAGCCCCAGGCATCAATACCGGGATTTTTTAGAGATCCTTGATGATCGCCATGGTTCAGGCTCAACGCTAATCACCAGTAAGTTCCCACTCCTACATCCCCCCAAGAGCAGCATTCCCACATTTAAACCTTATTAAAAAAAGGGGGACGGTGTTAAATAGTTAAATAACTACTTCCCCTCTCTCCTGTATACCGCTATACAGCTTGAGAACTTTGTTCTGACCCAAAAAGAGATCTTCCAACCTCCGGGAAATCTCAATGCCGCAGCAAGCTAAACAAATTCAAAGCCAGCCTTCTGGAACTCCCGAACAATTGAGATTAGGTCTTCGTTTTTACTGTTCACTTCTGGGATGTAGTACCACGCCCGGCCGTCAGCCAGAAGCTTTCAGGCTCCTTCTAGGAAGTGCCCAATTTACCTGAGACTTTTTTCGATGATGTCCCATCTGTCTTTATAGCGCTGAAAGGCAGACTCCTTAAAAGCACCATGCAAAGAGTCCC
>Ga0222696_1000288_pt1 | contig 29906 bp, 27 predicted proteins | sample AntAcemetage1400_FD_179817 | JGI IMG/M metagenome (GOLD analysis project Ga0222696, IMG submission 179817) | Saline water microbial communities from Ace Lake, Antarctica - #1400 | ecosystem: Environmental > Aquatic > Non-marine Saline and Alkaline > Saline | place: Antarctica: Ace Lake... | reverse complement strand
ACCGGAAGAAATGCTGATATTAATATCTATAAATCGCTTTGTAGAAAGACATTTTGTCAAATAATATTTTTTTATAATTGCTCTTGACTCGACTTAGGTAATATCTGTGGACAAAAAGGGGCCGAGGTAGGGGAGTAATTTGTGGACTGCCCCACCAAGGCAAAGGTGTGAATAACAAAACTAATAGTTTAGTGGAGATGGTCTGGAAGGCCGGGGTAGTGGGCGCGGGCGGGGCGGGATTTCCGACCTGGAAGAAGATCGATGCCCGGGTTAAGACGGTTATCGTCAATGGAGCGGAGTGCGAACCCCTCCTGCGCAATGACCAGCAGTTAATGGCCGTCCGGTCCGGAGAAATTATCCGGGGCCTTAAACTGGTCATGAACTCCACCGGGGCCTCCCGGGGAATTGTCGCTCTGAAAAAGAAATATACCGCCGCCATCGACGCCCTGCGGGCGGAGATTAAAGGCGACGGAAAGATCAGTCTCCACCTGATGGATAGCATCTACCCAGCCGGTGATGAGTTTGTCATTGTCTATGAAGTCACCGGAAAAGTAATCCCCCCGGGCGAGATCCCCTTGAAAGTCGGTATTCTGGTCAGTAATGTCGAGACCTTCCTTAATATCTCCCGGGCCGAACGGGGAGAACCCGTCATCTCCCGGCATCTCACGGTCACCGGCGCGGTCCGGGAACCGATAACTCTGGAACTGCCGATCGGCACCCCGATCCGAGCGGCGGTGGAACTGGCCGGCGGACCGGCGATCGATGATTGGGTTATTGTTATCGGAGGTCCGATGATGGGGGAAGTCGCCTCATCCCCGGAAATCCCCATCACCAAGACCACCTCGGCGTTGATCGTGCTGCCGGCCGATCACCCGGTTATCACCCGGAAGACCAGAAGCCTGGAGTTCGATCTAAGCAAGATCCAGTCCGCCTGCTGCCAGTGTGACTACTGTACCCTGGTCTGCCCCCGGGCCCTGCTGGGACATAATTTCAAACCCCATATTGTGATGCGCCAGATAGCCCTGGGTCTCCCCATCTCGGAATCCCCCGGAATAACCGGAGCTGCTTTCTGCTGCAACTGCGATCTCTGCGGAGCTTACGCCTGCCCCATGAATCTCCCGGTCGGCCGTTTAATTAAACAGGTAGCCGCCCAAATGAAAGAATCAGGCTGGGAATCCCCTCCCCGGCTCTCCGGGTACTCTCCTCTTCCCCGGAGAGAATACAGCCTGATCCCGGTCTCCCGCCTGACCAGCCGGCTGGGACTATCAGAATATAACCGTCCGGCCCCGCTTTCTGAAAGCAATTTTCAGCCCGAAATAGTTACCATCCCCCTCAAACAGCATATCGGACAACCCGCCCGACCGGTCGTGGCGGAGCGGCAGAAGGTAAAATCCGGGGATCTGATCGGCGATATTGATCCCGATACCATGGGCGCCCGCGTCCATGCTTCAATTACCGGCGTAATCCAGAAGATTAGCAAAGAATCTATAACCATTCACGCATCATAAATAACAAATTTCTCAGAAGGAAAAAATAATATGGACGTTGCCGTAGGATTTATTGAATTTAATAGTGTAGCTGCCGGGATCTTTGCCACCGACGCGATGGCCAAGAAATCCGAGGTGACGATAATCGATTCCCGGTCAGTCTGCCCGGGGAAATATATCATCCTGGTCACCGGGATGACCGGCCCGGTGGATGAATCACTCCAAGCTGGCCTGGAAGCCGGGGCGGACGCGGTCACCGATCATATCTTTCTTCCTAATATTCATCCCCAGGTCATTCCCGCCATCCTGGCGGCCGGACCGGTCGGGGAACTGGGGGCCATAGGAGTGATTGAATCATTTTCCATCCCCTCCTGTATCCTGGCCTCGGACGCGGCCGCCAAGGAAGCCGAGATCCGGCTTCTGGAGATCAGGCTGGCCAATGGCCTGGGGGGCAAAAGTTTTGTGACCATGACCGGAGATATCCCTGATATCGAAGCCGCGATGGAGATCGGAGAAACCAAGGTAAAGGAAATCGGCGCCCTGGTCCGGACCGCCATCATCCCCCGCCCTCATCCCGATCTGGCGCGGTTTATATTATAATAGGGAGTAGAGAGTGGGCAGTAGGGAGTGGATCAAAGCTCCCCTTGGATATTGGATATTCAAAAATAGGGGGGGGTAAAAAAGAAACAGGATTATTCATTTGACACTCTAAATATCGGGACAATTATCATAGCATTGGCCTAATCTCATCCAAATTCAATCGTCTGGTTCCCCCCGAAGTTTTAATAGGGTCAGAAAAGTACCGAGGTGAGAAAAAGACAGTTAACAGTTTGCGGCTGAACAATTGACAGTAAAAGTAGCTGTTGAGTTAACATCATTTTGCAATTTTTCAATTTCGCGTAATTCGCGGAATTCGTAGTTCATTAAAGGGGCAGAGGCGAGGGAAAACAATTAGTGCAAATTAGTGTAATTAGTGGACTGCACCTGGGGGAGAGGTGGGGGAAAGAAAAACGATGACCACAGAATTAACAGTCCGTAATGAGATGGTGGAGATCGGGCGGAGGATGTACGAAAAAGACCTGGTCGCGGCCACCGATGGGAATATGAGTGTCCGGCTCGATCCGGAGACGATCCTGATCACCCCCACCGGGAGCTGCCTGGGCTTTTTACAGCCGGCGGATCTGGCCATCATTGACCTGGAAGGCAAAAGCAGATCGAAGACAATAAAGCCGACCTCCGAGTACCGGCTTCATCTGGAAGTTTACCGGCAGCGAAAAGATGTTTCGGCCGTTGTCCACGGCCACCCGCCGATCTGCACCGCCTTCACGGTGGCCGGGGAGCAACTGGATCTCTGTGTGCTTCCGGAGGTGGTCTTCACCCTGGGTGCTATTCCCACCATCCCCTACAGTACACCGACCACCGATGAACCACCGCAGGTAATCCGGGAATATATCGGCCGGTGCGACGCCATGATCCTCGACCGGCATGGGACCCTTACCGTGGGAGAAAGCCTGATCGGAGCCTACTATAAGCTGGAAAAAATCGAACATACCGCAAAGGTAGTCCTGACTGCCCGGATGCTGGGGGATGTCAAGGTGCTGGACAAGAACCAGGTGGATCGCCTGATGCGGGTCCGCGCGCAGGCTGGCCTGCGGGGACATATTATCCACTGTATCTGCGCCCCCCCTGCCGCTGCCGCCAGTCCGTCGGAGATAAATGAAGATCAATTAACCAGAACCATAACCAGTGAAGTTCTAAAAATAATCCAAGGCTAAACCAATTAAAACCACCAGGAAAACGAAGATCAATATAGGTTTAAATAAAAATCCTGTCTTTCTTCGTATCCTTCGTGATCTTCGTGGTAAAACATTATTGGAAAATTATGAATGAGATGCGAGATAGTTCAAGTGCCCCTCCCGAGATAATGACGATCGACCAGGTCTCGAAGTACCTCCAGCTCCATAAACAGGTTATCTACCGACATGTAAGAAATAAAACCATCCCGGCCAGTCACATCGGCGGCACCCTGCGGTTTAAAAAATCAGTCATTGATGCCTGGCTGACCGATTCCGCCCTGGACAACCTGCGGCAGGAGCGGGAATCCAGCCTTTCATCTTTTCATTCACCATTTAACATCGAAGAGGATTAATATTTTAAAGTTAAACATTCCCGTGCTCGTAGCGGCGCCCTTCAGGTCGCCATCGTGTGAAAGTCTACCCCGGTCCCGGTGGGACTTCCCTCCGGAGGTGTCCCTATCGGGAAAGGCAGCCGCTACGAAATAACTAAAAGCTTGCAAAATAACATTATGAACTGGCTGAAAATAGATAATCCGGAGATTGATTCCGGCAAACTTCAGAGTGAGATTGAAACTGAGGTTGCGCGGATCCGGAACGATCCGAACTTCTCCTCGGTCACTGGGGATTCCGGGCGCCCGGCGGCCCTCAATACACCGGAAGAGTCCCCCGCGCTAATCGAGATCGCCGAAGCTTACGCCGCCGGTTGGGATGCCGCGACTCTGGCCCGGCGCCGGCCGATTTTGAAACCATTTCTGCCGTTGATGAAGAAGGTGTTGAAGAAATTCCTCAAGCCCCAGTACATCTTCAACTCTCTGACCCTGGAGATCATCAGGAAGCAGGAAGACCGGATTCACTCCTTGGAGAAACGGGTTAATAGAACATAACCCTCCCTTCGTTCGGGAAGCTTTTTCCCTTAGGAAAGCAGGAACTTAGTGCGCCTTCACATAAATATGTTGGCCTTGGTTTAAAACATAAAAGTTGCGGCGAAGCCATTCATACTACCCCAAATCATTCTGCCATTAAAAAAGGGATCAAGGCAGGGGAATTTTGCGCTTTTCTTGACCCGCCATAGCTCAAAGAGCGACGGCTGGTTTGCGGCTAATAAAGGGCCGAGGTAGAGTATAAAATCATAACCCCAACATCCCAAACCATGACCGGAGCCATCCATCAACTACTAAGTGTCTTTGATCCCGCTGATGCCCAGGGGCAAATGGCCTTGCTTCTCCGGAAGATCTTTTCCGACTGGGGATACGACTCGGAGATATTCACCGGCCTCAATGCCCCCGGAATCGAGATTAAAGCCCAATTAGCGGAGAATCTCCCGGAGAATAACAACCCGGATGATATCCTCCTCTACCACGCCTCAATCAACTCCGATGTGGGTGAGATCTTCCGCCGGAGTCGGGGAAAACAGGTCCTAATCTATCACAACATTACCCCCGCCGACTACTTTCTCGGCTATGATCTCTTCACCTATCTGGAATGCCGGAAAGGCCGGCGGGATCTGGGGAAATTCATCCCCACCTGCAACCTGGCCCTGGCCGATTCAACATTCAACGCGGATGAATTAAAATCCCTTGGTTTTCCCCAGGTTGAGCTCCTCCCCTTTCCATTTGATCAATCTAGCCTGGGCGGACCGGCCGATCCTACGATCGCCCGGAGATACAGCGGAGACAATCGACCCACCATACTCTTCGTGGGACGCCTCGCTCCTAATAAGAAACAAGAAGATATCCTCTCCGTCTTCTATTACTTCCAGACTATCTATCAGCCCGGAGCCCGTCTCGTCCTGGTCGGCCCCGATAACATCCCGGAATACTCTGATTTCCTCAGGCAGCGGGTCGGGGAACTCGGTCTAAAAGATGTCGCCATTACCGGAAAGGTCTCCCCGGAAGAACTCCGGGCTTACTACAAATCGGCCGACATCTTCCTCTGCCTGAGCGAGCACGAGGGATTCTGCGTCCCATTATTGGAAAGTCTCTACTATCAAATCCCGGTGGTAGCTTACGCCGCCGGTGCCGTTCCCGAGACCCTGGACGAATCCGGAGTCCTCATCCACAGAAAGAACCCTCTCCAGATCGCCACCCTCCTGAACCACATCCTGACTGATTCGGATTTAAACGCTAAACTGATCCGGGGCCAGGATCAACGTCTCAAACAAGCAATCAATTTCAATTATGAAGAAGCCCTCAGGATCCAGCTCCTAACTCCACCCCTATAATTCACCCTCTAACTTTAGATCCATTTGGAATCACTCTTGCCATTTGTACCATTTGGGGTCAAACCTTTATATTTTATAATACATTTTTGAAGTCAAACCTTTGTTGCGACCTTGACGCAAAAACATTCATCTCCTAATATATATTATGGCCCGACCATTGAGAATACAATATCCAAACGCCTGGTACCATGTGACCTGCCGCGGGAATGCCCGATCGCCTATCTTCCGGGAAGATTCAGATCGGCATAAATTTCTCGCACTCCTGGAAGAAAGTTCGCTGGACTTCAATGTGGAAGTACACTGCTATTGCCTGATGAAAAATCACTTCCACCTCCTGGTTAAAACCCCTCTCGCCAACCTTGACCGATTTATGCACCGCTTCAATACCGCCTATATCGTTTTCTTTAACTGGCATCACAAACGATGCGGCCACCTTTATCAAGGTAGATATAAAGCTACCCTGGTTGATGCAGACAATTACCTCCTGGAACTTACACGATATATTCATCTCAATCCCGTCAGGATAAAGCGCCGGAATAAAATATCATTGGAAGAAAAAGTAAACTTTCTAAGAACATACCCCTGGAGCAGCTATAAATCTTATGCATACTCCGGAATAAACCGGGAGCCCTTCTTGCTCCAAGATATAATACTATCTATGATAGGAAGCAAAGGAGCAGCTATTAAACTGAAGAAAAAACTATATCGGGATTTTGTGTACAGGGGACTTGAGAAGGATATTCGGAACCCACTCACAGACAAAAAAGCCAATAGTATATTAGGAAGTGAAGATTTTATCACCTGGGTTTACTCCTCATTCTCCCATAAATTCTGCGGGGAAAAAGAATATAGTAAAATCAGCGAACTTTCCCCTTCATTCTCAATTAAAGCTATTATTGATGTTGTCTCTTCCGGTTTTAAAGTCCAGCCCGATGCCTTGCAGAAGAAATACATGAGAACCGGTGGAGGGAGGGAGACAGCGATAGAATTTGCTTGCCGATACCTAAGAGGTAAGCAAAGTTTATGTGAAATTGGGAAGCAGTTTAACTTAAGTGCGTCGGGAGTAATTCTCAGCAGGGCTAGACTGAAAAAGAAATTATCAGAAAATCCTATTCTCAAGCATAAATTCGAAAAAATTGAACAGCAGATGATATCCAGGTTGAAATGATATTTTCGACATTTATAAATTATAAAGGTTTGACCCCAATTTGTTTGATCATGATCATGTTGTTGGTGATGGGGAGATACGCGGGGGCGGAGGAGAGCGATAAAAATAATAACCTCTCTCCCTATACTGTCTCCATCCATCTTCACGGATATAAGAGCTCTGAACTCAAGGATCTGCTGAGGAGTGTCTCCACCGCCGCAACGGACGTGGATAGGCCCCCCCCTACTCTCACTCTGCTGGGATCAATCGCGGAATCCGACATAGGAGAGATAGAAAAAGTCCTCCGGTCGGAGAGCTTCTATGCCGGGACGGCAAAGTTCAATTTCAAAGAGAAGGAAGACCCGCTGCGACTCGTCTTCTCAGTCACCACCGGAAAACCGTTTCTCCTGAATGATATATCCATCAATATCTCCGGATCCTCCCTGCCGGAAAATGTCACCCCACCCGGCAAAGAAGAGACCGGTCTCAAGAAAGACGCGCGGGGAACTTCCGCCTCCATTATCGCCGGGGGAGAGAGACTACTGGCCTATATCCGGAAGCAGGGGTATCCGTTCGTGGAGATGGCAGACCGGCGGGTGGTGGTGGACTACACCGCCGAGACGATTGATATTACCTTTACGGTCGCGCCGGGAGAACGGGCTGTCTTTGGCAAAACAACGATCGAAGGGCTGGAGGATGTTGACAGAGAATTCGTCCAGCGCAAGATCCCCTGGCAGGAAGGCCGATTCTATAATCCGGCCCTGATTCAGGAGTACCAGAACCGGATCAGCCGGACCGGCCTCTTCACCATGGTCCTCATCCCTCCTATTAAGAAAGACACTCCCCCACCTTCACAGTCTCCCTCACATCCGCTACCCATGCCTTCATCCCCACCGGCCGAGGCCGCGGAGGCAGCTCCCCCACCTTCACAGTCTCAGTCATCTCCGCCACCGATGCCTTTGCCTTCACCGACCACGGACGCGGAGGCAATTCCCGTACCTTCACAGCCGCAGTCACCTCCGCCACCTATGCCTTCGGTTCCACCGGCCGAGGCCGCGGAGGCAACTCACCTACCTCGCCCGATCCCGGTCTCGATCACGGTCCGGGAGCGGGATCGGCACACAGTCGGCCTGATGGCAGGGTACAGTACTGATCTGGGTTTCGGGGGCGGCGGCTCCTGGGAGGACCGGAATCTCTTCGGCGAGGGAGAGGCCTTGCGAGTAAAACTGTTTGCCTCCGAGAATATGTACATGGTAGAGGGCCGATTCCTGCTTCCGGAGTTCCTCAGCCCCAATCAATCATTGATCCTGGGGATCCAACCGGTCTATGACAATCCGGACGCGTACACCAGTTACCGGGTTCGTGGTTCGGCCATTATCAGGCGCGATATAAGCGAGCGATTCTCTTTCAGCGGTGGGGCGGCACTGACTACGGATAGCGTCGAACAACTCGACCAGACGGATGACTATGTACTCCTCTCCCTGCCGCTGAACGCGCAGTTATCCGTCGGCGGATCACAACCGTTTCGCCGGGCCGGAGCCATCTTCTCCATTTTGGGCGAACCGTACCTGGACCTCCGCACCGACCGGCTCTTCGTCAAGACCCTGCTCAACACCAATCTCCTCTACCGGTTTCCCTGGGTCTCGGGTATGAGCGCTGTCGGGCGGATCTCATTCGGGTCCATCCCCGAGGCGTCTCCGGGCGAAGTTCCCGCCGACCTCCGCTTTTACGCCGGGGGGGCCAACTCAATCCGCGGCTACTCCTATCAGATAGTTGGGCCGATGTCAGGTGACAAGCCAATCGGAGGCCGGTCGCTGTTGACCGCCTCTCTGGAGATCGATCTGGAGATAATTGGCGAGTTCGGCGCGGCCGCCTTCATTGACGGGGGTTCGGCCTTTGCCGAGGTTCTTCCCCGCCCGGAAGATGATTTCCTCTGGGGGGCAGGGGTGGGACTAAGGTACTTCACCCCGATCGGGCCAATCGGGGTGGATATCGGATTCCCTCTGGATAAGAGGAAAGGAATCGATGATGACTATCAAGTATATGTGAGTATCGCGCAGATATTTTAAGAACATAGCGCCTTCGGCGCAACGTTCTAAAATGCCTTAAGTGCCTAAAGTGCGCTTCCTCCGTCGCTAAAGCTATGGCGGATGAATAAGTGCCTAAAGTTAAAAGATTCGCCTCGGCAACGGAGCTGGGTATTAGATTGTTTAATTTAAAAAGAATATAAAATCAAAAAATATTTTTATTCAGCATAGATAACGTGAAAATAATACTACGATTATTGAAATATTTTATCCGGATTGTAATTGTCTTCCTGATCTTGGCGGCTCTCCTCCTGGCCTTCATCCAGACTCCGTTCGCCAAACGAATGATCGGAGAGGTAATCGCCAGGGTAACCCGTACCTCTGACGGGGGTGAGGTCTTCTTCGGGTCAATCAGTGGATTGATCCCCTACCACATCCGGGTGGGTGATTTTCGGATACGGGATGGCGGCGGCGACTGGCTGGTAGTAAAGGACGCTGACGTCCGCGTCTCTCTGCCGGACTTGATCCACTTCCGCCTCCGGGCTCTGAAAGTTAATGTCAGGAGCGCAACTCTGCTTCGTCTCCCGCGTGGAAAAAATAAAGAAGAAAAAATCACGCCCGAGGATGACGATACCCCGTTTACTCTCCGGAGCCTACCGTCTTTCAGTGTGGATCTCTTATCGGTCGCCAGTGCTTCGGTGGAAAAGCCGGTATTGGGGGAACGGATTGTCACATCCCTGAAAGGTTACCGGATCAATACGGATGCGACCGACGGCGGAACCATTCAGCTTTCGCTGACCCGGATCGATGGAAAGTCAGGGCGATTTACTCTGTCGGCGGCAGCCGGCGCGGAGTTCTCTCCCCTCTTCACCCATATCTGGATCGAGGAAGAAGAGGGGGAAAGCCTGGAGGAACTGATCTCCTCCGGTTCCATCGGCGCTCTCTCTCTCTTCCTCAAGGGCCAGGGACCGATCAATAAATGGAAATTTGATCTGGCCGCGCGGCGGCAGGGAGAGTGGGAGTTAAGAGGAGAGCTCCTTCTCGATCTCACCCGACCGCTGGCGGAGGGCAAACTGGAGGCATCCTTTGAGGCGCCTCCGATAAAGGGGACAACCGGTCAAGTGACTGTCTCCACCATCTTCACGGTCGCGGGTGAAGGGCAGAACGTCGCGGCGAAGATCCAGGCGGAAGCATTGGAGTTACCGTTCGGCCAGGTCGGAGGCCTGGAAGTTACGGCTCACGTCAAAGACCTTCTGCGGTCGCCCCGCGGAACCGTTGAGTTTAACGCTGCTGACCTCCACTATACCACCGCGGAAGATGAAGGCTCAGGTACGGCGGTCACGATCGGAGAGATCGCCGGAGACCTCTCTCTGCAGGGAACGGATCAGCAACCAGCGGCCGAGGTGGAGGTACGGATTACCGATTGCGCATTTCCTAACGCTCCGACCGGATCATTGGAACCGCTTGAGATCACCATCAGCGGGGGGGTGAAAGATGACCGGCTTCACCTCTCTCTTGACAGTGGAGAGCAGAGCAGGTTTGCCCTCAAAGCCAATGCCGAGGCGCCGGTCAAGCTCTCGCTTCACCCCATATCTCTTAATCTGCCCGAGGACGGGACAATCTCCGGCAAGCTCCAGGCCCGGGTCGATCTGGAGCTGCTCTCCAATCGTCTGGCTCTATCCCGCCAGACTATTAGTGGAGTCGTGAATGCCGACCTCACCGCGGGCGGCACCATCGGGAAACCCGAGTTGACCGGAGAGGTTAAGATGGAAAAGGGGCAATACCGGAATCTGAGCACCGGCACCGCCCTCAATGGCGTGACAGTGGATCTTCTGGCCGACCGGGACCGGGTGACAATCAAACAGCTCTCGGCCACCACACCAGGCCACGGGAAGATTGGACTGTCTGGCGAGTTGAATCTCGTGCCGGAGGATAACTTCCCTTACTCTCTCTCTCTTGAGCTCGATGCCGCCGAGCTGATAGACCTGGAAGAGCTGACGGCGGTCTTCTCGGGAGAAGTTATCCTGGAGGGATCGACGGAGGAGGGGCGCCTCCATGGAACCATTAAGATCGACCAGGCCGATGGCCGGATCCCCAAGGTCTTTCCCCCCAGTATCCCGGAGATCAAGGTAGTAGAGATCAATAGGCCGGGGAGAGTGCCCCCGATTCAAAAGCTGTCAGGCCCCTCCCCGTTCCTGAAGAAGTTCGGTCTCGATCTCCAAGTTACGGCGCCGGAGAAGATCTCCGTAAAAGGCCGCGGGCTGGACTCGGAGTGGAAATCCAATATCACGGTCAAAGGGACCGCCGCCCGGCCGCTGGTGAGCGGCGGGGTTGTGCTGCTCGACGGCATCTTCATCTTCATGGGAGAGGAGCTGGAGATGAAAGACTGCAGCGTAACCATGGACGGGAGGTTCCCTCCGGTACCCCAGTTAAAGATCAATATGGAGGCGGTCAAGTCGGATATCACCATAAACCTGCAGATTGTCGGACCGGTTACCGCGCCGGAGGTGATCCTCTCATCCCAGCCGCCCTATCCCACGGACGAGATTCTCGCGCGGCTCCTCTACGGGCGGTCATCATCGCAGTTGACGGGTCTCCAGGGGCTGCAGATCGCCAATGGTCTCCGTACCTTGCAGGGTAAAGGGGGCTTCTTCGATCTGCTGACCGGCTGGACATCTTTTCTCGGTGATATCCAGGTGGATATCACGGAATTGGCGGGGAGCAGCGACCAGACGGCGGTCCGGGTCCGGTGGAGCGTCACCCGTGACATATATGTCGAAAATCAGCGTGCGATCGATGACAAGGGTAATGTCTTTATCGCCCGGTGGGACTTGACCAGGCATCTACAGCTAAATACTCAATCAGGTTACGGTCTCCTTGGTGACTCCGCCTATCTTCGGTACCGATGGGATTACTAATACCTGAGTTGAGCGCGTAGAATCGCTCAACTCAGGTAATAAATGTTGCTCGGTGACGCTGGTAATGATAGATTTGATTTAACTAATACCTAAATTGAGCGATCCTACGCGCTCAACTCAGGTAATATAAAGGAGGTAGAACTATGAAAGTACAACCACCGGTCAAGGTATCCCAGGATAAGATTACCTTTGACGTCAGCGAAATCGAGGCCATTCTTCAGCCCCCGCCGCTGGATGTTAAACCGTTTGAGCCACGTTCGGTTCTCTTAAAGAACCGGGACGGAGAGACCAAGACCATGCTGGTCCGGGCGGCAAAGCTCGAAGAGGCCAAGCCGCTCTTGAAAATTATCCAGGAACGGTTTCTCCAGTTCGATAAGCTGGAAGATGTTCCGGACTTCTATGATATCGTCGGCGCCCGGGTCTATGCCGAGATCCTGGGCTGGTACCGTCATCGTTTGAAAGACCCTTACACCATAGTTGGGCTCTGCGACGGTGAGTTAACCGCGTTCTGCAACGGACGGTTGATGAACGAGGAGATCAATATCAGTCTCCATACCATGGCCTTCGACCGGGGCTTCCGGGCCGGAGCCGCCATGTACTTCATCAAGTGTCAGTACTGCTTCGACGACCTCGATCAGGATGAGTTCTGGTCGACATTCGAGAGCTACAATGGCTGGAAGCGGTGGGGATTCGGTATGGCCCAACCATCCTACCCGTGGCCCGATCTCCAGCATGAACTGGGCGGCGCCAAGGTCTACTATATCACCAGGAAGTACTGGGAGACCTCGATCAAGAACTATCTGACCCAAATGTACGACATCAAGGTCGATCGTACCGTCTCCGAGGAACTTCTGGCGAAAAACGAAGTCCTTCGTCTCCCGGGGGAATGAACAGTAGACGGGGGGGTTTCGTCCTCAATATGGAGTGATGGAGTATTGGAATGATGGAGTATTGGGGCCCCGAGACCGGGGAAACTCCCATTACTCCATTATTCCAATACTCCATTTTTTTACCTGCACCGTTATGTCTATTAATTAATTCAATTCGCAGCACAACTTATGACCGGGGCGCATCATGTTGGAGACGATAATATCTTACCTGCATTCCGTGGATCTCGTCTGGATCTACGTTATCCTCATCATCTTCTCTTTCACTGAAAACATCTTCCCCCCCTCCCCCAGTGACGTAATTGTCATTATCGGCGCGTCGCTGATAGCATCAACTACGATGAGCTTTATACCGGTGGTTCTTCTCACCAGTATTGCCAGTGCCCTGGGATTTATGGTCATGTACCTGATAGGGAAATATCTGGGTGAACATATCGTGAGGACCGGAAGGATTAAATTCATCTCTCCTGAGGCTATTCAAAAGAGCGATTACTGGTTCTCTCGCTATGGATATATCCTGATTATAGCAAATCGGTTTCTGCCGGGAACACGAGCAGTAATCAGCTTTTTCTCGGGGATGACTGAACTACAGCCGGTTAAAACTTTTTTTTGCGCCGTACTCAGCGCGCTATTATGGAACTCGCTGATCATTTACATCGGGATGAAACTGGGTGACAACGTAGAATTGATTGATCGTTATCTATCTACTTACCGAAACATCATCCTGCTGATCATGGGAGTTATCGCGGTGATCCTGATCGCCCGGCATCTGATACTCAGGCAAAAAAGTAATCAGTGATCGGTTGTCAGTAATCAGGTGGCTCGGTGCCTGGCAAAGGCGTACTGATTACTTATTTTAACTCCGGTCCCGGATCGGTGCCGGCGTACTGTGTGAATAAATAATTGGTTGTCTTGCCCCGGGAGCCGTGTAGAAAGTCAACCAGGTAATACATTCCGGCCAGTTTGAGATAATCCGCTGAGAAGATCGCGAAGATAACCGCCCCTTTTCCGTCAGATCGGGTAAGCCGAAACTGGATAGTCCTTTTCTTGGGGTCTTCTTTCTCAATGGTGTAGGTGGATTCTATAAATCCACCAGTAACGACTTCGAGGAACCGGCCCTGATTGGACATATACATATGATGAGGATCTCTCGGTTCCAGCTGCGATCTCTGAAAATTTGCCAGGGTCTTCTCGGTTAACCAGTGACCAACCAGGGCCTGGGAAAGACTCTCGATCTTTCTCGGCTTGTCCGATGGGGATACCTCAGTATAAAAATATCCCCATTCTTCCACCTTCCGATCTTCGCCTGCCCCGGTTCGATCCCTGTAGGTCCACTCTCCCACCTCCACACCTTTGCTGTAGGAACCCTCACTTTTTATCTCTCCATCCTCATACCAGTATTTCCAGGGGCCGTCTTCTAATCCATTGATATAGCTCCCTTCTTTCTTATTCAGGCCATTCTTATATCGGTAAACCCAGGGACCATCTTCTCTCCCTTCGATAAAATCCCCCTTCTCCTTGAGAGAGTTTTTTGGCTGATTATAATAAAACTTCCAATGGCCATCCGGGAGGCCGCCTTTATAGCTCCCCTCTTTCGCTTCCAGGCCGTTTTCATACCAGTACTTCCATGGGCCATCTTTATTCCCCTTATCGTCATAAGCCCCCTCTCTTCTCCGAATACCGTCTTTATACCAGTATTTCCACCATCCGGTCTCCGTCCCCTCTGTAAATGTTCCTTTTTTCTGGATCTGGCCGTTCCGGTGCCAGTACGTCCATTCCCCAACCTGCCGGTAATAATCCTTTCCCGGCAGGCCGGTAACCTCTACCAAACCGACTTGCCTGGGTTTACCGGGTGACCAGAGCTTAATCGAGCAGGAAGCACTCACCGGGCTTGCTGATGGAATCATGATTCCAATCAGCAAGCTCACTATGAAATAAGTTTTGTTTTGCCAGCGCTTTGTCATTTTTAATTCAGCGATTACACCTGTTTCGGGGCATTTCGCCTGACCGGTCGAATTACCAGGTAAATGGGTTATATGCTGCCGATTCCTCAAAAAGGATCTCTACGAAAAATTCGCATCCCAGATAAGCTTTTTTCCAGTACTCCGGAAAATCTTCATCATCATCCGGTTTCATTCTCTTCCAGTTCAGACTGGGCGCTATACCGAGACGGAGCCAGGGGCGGAAGATGGTACGATAAAATCGGAGGGTAAGCCGATGCCGATCAAACTTGGTAGCGGTCCAAGTATGGGCGCTGGTCCCCCACTCCAGACTGGCCGCGTAATTGTTTCCGTGACGAACATCAAAATTAAGGTACTGAAGACTGAAATCCTGGGAGAGATCCATCCCATTACTGGTATTTGAGTATTCAGCATCGCTCTCGCTCCGGAGCAGAAATCGCGATCCCAGATACCAGTTAATCTCCATCTTGGTGGTTTCTCCCAGACCATCATCGGTATATAAATAGACATACTGGATGGGCTTAAAAAGCCAATTCCCGCTGGTATATGTAAACTGCATTCGGGGTTTGATATAAAAAACCGGAGGCCAGGTGACTCGCATCCCGGTATTGGCGCTTAATTGGAAATTATGGGTCTTCCGGAATGTATACCGCAATCCTAAGCTTACTTTATTCTCATCATTGTCATCATCCTGCTGAAAAAAATCCTGGTCATCCTTGTCGTCATCTAGGGCATCGCGTCCGATAAAAACCCCCAGCTTATTCTCTAATACCGGGAGAGGAATATCAATCCGCCAGCGGTTTTTAAACTTAAATCCATCGACTTCATCCCAATCGGCACCTACCCGGACCCTGATCCATGGTTTATCGATCTCCGCTTCCAGCGTATCAACATCCCCAAACCAATTATCAAAATTAAAGATTGAATTTGTCATGAAGCTGCTAGTCCACTTATGGGCATCGTCGAAAAAGGTAGCATCGACCCATGGTGCCAGCGATGGCGAGCCGGATGGGGACGGACTGGGCGCGATTAGGAGATGCTCTTCAACGGTGGTTATCGATTCCGGGGAAGCCGTAGGCATCGGGAGTATTGTCGGGGCTACTGTGGAAGAAGGACTGGGGACTTCCGATGCATGGAGAGTCCCGGATGTCATCAGAATTCCCAGCAATACAACGCCAATCGGGATACAGTTAGAAGTACACACTACTCTGTCTCTTTTTCGAGTAAAGTTTATCCTGCTTCGGAATTTTCAGCCAGAGGCTCTTGTCCGCCTCTGGAGGAGATGCGCCTCTGGCGCACAATAAATCTTATTTTTTCTGCCCCATTAATCGGGGGGGACCGAAAAAATAATAATGGGCAAGCATCAAACCAATATTGCAGGTTTAAAGTGAATTCGTGTAATTCGTAGTTCTATTTCTTTTTAATTAGCGAAGATTCGCGGTTTATTTAGTTGCGAAGCTAAATTTTTATTCCAGCAGCCGGGGATATATTGAAAAGAGCAGCCGCCAGTCCATCTCTCCATTTCTCTCCAGGCAGGCAATCTCTCCCGGCTTGAAGCGAAATATCTCTGTTTCAGTTGGAACTCCCAGGAGCAGATTTGCCAGGAGGGGGAGAAAAGGGAGATGCCCAACCAGCATCACATCATCTTCCCGGGCAATAATATCACCCCTGATCTGACCAACGGGATCAAGCGGAGCTAATCCCGATTTTTCCAGTAATCGGGTTGTCCCTACCGACTGGGCAACAATCTCAGCCGTCTCTCTGACCCGAGCCTTCTTACTGTGCCATATCTCAGGAATATACAGGCTATTCTGCTCAAGAAATCGGCCGATCGTGGCAATATCAAGCCGTCCCCGTTTGGTCAGTCTCCTCTCGGGATCCTTCCCTTCCGGCTGCGGTTCTCCATGGCGTAAAAGATACAGTCTCACTCTTTTCCTCCTTTCAAAGTCATTAGGAATTTATGGCAGCGTCGGTACCGCCTGACACCGGTGACACCGGATAAGACCGCCAGGGGTAAGAAGATCACGCCAATAATCACAAATATAGTACTATCGAAGAATCTTATCAAGGACATACCCGCCACAAATAAGGTCAGGGATAGACGAAGATATGACAGTAAGGTTCTCTCGTTGGCAAGTATAGTCCTGTCCGCCGCCAGATGGTCGCGGGTCCCGGCAAGATTGAATTTTTGATTTTCAGTCATACTACCGAGATGAGTTCCTGTTTCTGAATTTCAATAAATCTGCCACAAAGGCACAAATACACGAAGAAAAACAAGAAGATTCGTAGTTCAATTTAGTTGCCCGAACGAAGTGAGGGCTAAGTTCTAATTCTCTGATCAGCCCTTCAGAGCTGATCAAAAAAGATCTCATGAAGCGTCTCAACACGAGGGGCGGTGATATCAACATTCTCTCTCAAATCCTGCCGCGCGGCCGGACAACCCAGTCCGAATGCCGCCCCGATAGAAACAATCTCATCAATGTGATCTTTCGGGTTATCTCCGATTGTTACCGTATCCTCGTATGATCTATCATACTGCTCGAGTATATAACGGATGGCATCCGGCTTCTTCCCCTCAATGACCTTATCTTTTCGCATAGTCGTCACACTGAATATAGCATCCACCGGGATACCGTAATGCCGCATCCATTTACCATCACTCTCGCTGGCCGTCAGGATGACGATCAGACAACCGGAGGCTTTCAATGCCTGGATAAAGTTATCCATCCCTTTCAGCAGTTTATTAAATCGCTCTTTCCGATAATTATCCAGATAAAACTGCCAGCTCACTTCCCCCACCCGGACCAGCTGTTCCGGGGTCAAGCGCGGATAATATATTTCATATATCCCGGTCCGCTCGAAGGGATGGTAGAAGCTGGTATAGTCGGACAGGCTGAGCTTCGCGGAGAGGGGATAGGTCTCCGAGATAACCTTCTTAAACGATTCTTCGAAGCAGCCGTAGGCGATCTCCCGGCTGGAGATGATGGTGGCATCCCGGTCAAGTATAACCAGCCACTCCCGGTCCGGTAATGGCAGTGATATGTCTTTTCGCTTCATAGTCACCTTCTCGCTCCGCAACTTATTTAACCGCGGATTAAACGGATTATGCGGATTAGAGAAAAAACCACCCAGCCTGCCCTCGGTTTGCCGAGGCTAAATCCGCGATTTATTGACCCGATACTTATTTATTGAATGAATCGGGATCCCGAAGTATTTCGGTCCCGAGACTTAATGTTATACAACTCGGGATCCCGAAGTATTTCGGGAGAGGAAATTCCAAAACAATAAATTTACTGTACCTCTCAAGAAACTATTACAATAAGAAAGCATAGATCATATGACAGATATTGTAGCGAGCAGATAGCCATTGTCAACTAATCTATGTATTACCCAGTTCCCGCAGCAACTCAATCCCCGCCTTGATCCCACGCCCAACTGTCGCGACGCTGTGAGAATCGTCCCCGGGGGCGATGGCAATACCCAGTTTCAGAGCCTGAAGCAGAATTGATCTGGCGGGATATGATTCGCCGTCTTCCTCGATCGAACGGCAATTGCAGTCCAGAATAAGACCCAGTTCTTTTATCCGCTCCAGGTTTCGGCTGATCCGTCCGGCGAGCTCTGGACTCTCCAGGCGCGCGCGGTATCCCGGGTCATAGATCCTGATCAGATCGAGATGCCCGACCACCCCCGGACGGAGGGTGTTGATCATCTCGAACTGGAGATCGAAGTACAAGCAGTAGAGATTGTCGATGGACCCCGCCGTCCGGACAGCTCGTTGATATTCTTCCGGGGAGTAGTCAAACGGGATGTCGTCCAGGTGATGAACGGAACCCACAATGTAATCGGGGCGGTACTCTTCGATCAAGCGGCGGATAAACTCCTCAGAGCCGGGGCAGGTCTCGGTCTCAAATCCTACCTGGATGGTCATCCGGGAAGCGTACTTCTCCTGCAATTCTCGTGCGACCACCATGTACCGGGCAAAACGCTGAAGTAGATCCTCTCTGTCCAGGCCGGCTTCTCTTTCATCCGGATAAATGAACCGGTCACTGACCGGAGGCATATGCTCGGTGATACCGACCCGGTTAAAGCCCTGCTCGATATAGGCCAGCACCATCTCCTCTAATGTATCATGAGCATGACTGCAGAACTCTCCGCTATGACCACCATGTAGGGATATTAACTCAATTGTATTGTCGGAGATCATTGAATATATTATTAAAATATTAAAGAGGTTGAATATCTTCCAATATTCTTATCTGAGAGGCAAACCAAATAAATTAGGTCTGATGAACGCTTATCAACAACCTATATTTCACCACCGACCTTGCAGGGTATAAACCAGATGCGGAGTAAAAAGACCTGGTTCCAGAAGAAAGGCGTCGTGGCCCTTCTCCGAGTGGACCGTAATGTGCTGACTGGGAACCCGGGACTTTTCCAGCGTTCGGACCAGCTGCTCCTGCTCTTCAGGATAAAAGCAAACATCAGAATCGATGCTGAAGACCAGGAAGTGCTGATTCCGGCACCGGTTGAAGAGAGTCAACAGACTCCGGGAACGCGCGTCTCGGACCAGGTTGAAATTCTGCCAGAGATTCATAATTCGAAGGTAGGTATTGGCATCGAACCTTTTTACGAATTTTCGAGCCTGGTGGAGCATGTATGACTCTACGGGATGGGTAAGCCTATATCCGTTAGGACCACCATCGGGAGAATCAATCATCTCCCGACGGGCACGCCGGGCCAGTGTCCAGAGTGAGACGAAAGTCTTGTGAGAGATCATACGGGCCAGGGATAGACCTTTCTCGGGAAACGGTCCGTCGTAATAGTTACCTCCGTTAAAGTTCGGATCTTTCTCAATAGCACAAATCTGCTCAAAATTATGGATCAGTTGCAAAATAGTAACCGAGGCCCCGGCGGCGAGCGGGACAACGATCCTGACCCGGTTCGGATATCGAACAGATAGATTCAACGCCAACATCCCTCCCAGTGAACTGCCCACGACCGCGTGAAGCTGTTTAATCCCCAGGTGATCCAGTAAACAGATCTGTGAATCAACAATATCGTTAGCGGTAATCCAGGGAAATGATCCGCCATAAGGAATTTTTGAGGATGGATCCAGTGTGGTGGGGCCGGTCGATCCATAACATCCCCCTATGTAATTGGCACAGATGATGAAGAATTGGCTGGTATCAAGCGCTTTGCCGGGACCGACAAACCCATTCCACCAACCGGTATGACATTCATGGTTCCAGAGTGATCCCACCCCTGGGACCAGCGGGTTACAGCCAGCAGCATGCTGACTCCCGGAAAGAGCGTGAAAGAGAAGGATGGCGTTATCACCCGAGGGTGAGAGAGTCCCATAGGTCTCATAAGCCAGAGTGACCGGACCGAATCCGGGGGCATTCTGGAGGGAGAATGCCCTATCCAAACTGAGAAACTCTGTTTTAACTTTTTTCACAGTAGTGTCCTATTTTAAAAAAAACAATCGTCCAACCAACATCATTATTAAACCACGAAGGACACGAAGATCACGAAGTTTATTTCTTTTCCCTCTCTCCTCATCCTTCGTGATCTTCGTGTCCTTCGTGGTTTAAATGTTATTTCGAAGCATCCAGCGCCTGGTCGATATCTTCCAGGATATCTTCTATATTTTCCAGCCCGATTGAGAGTCGGATCAGCTCCGGGGTAATCCCGCCGTCATGTTGCTGATTCTCGCTCAACTGGGAATGAGTGGTGCTGGCCGGATGGATAGCCAGGGACTTGGCGTCACCCACATTAGCCAGGTGCGAGAAGAGGCAGAGATGATCGATAAAAGAGGTCCCTGCTTCCAGGCCTCCGCGAATACCGAAGATAACCATACCGCCGGACCCGTTGGTAAGATACCGGCTCGCTAACTGATAAGAAGGATCGTCCTCAAGCCCCGGGTAACGGACCCATTCGACTGAAGAATGGTCCTTTAGATGCCGGGCCACGGCCAGTCCGTTCTCACTGTGCCGTTCCATCCTGAGCGGCAGGGTCTCTATCCCCTGGAGAAATATCCAGGCGTTATCCGGAGAAAGACAGGCTCCCAGGTTTCGGAGCGGGACCAACCTCATCCTCATAATAAAGGCCAGGGGATTAAGGTCTCCCAGGTCATAAGCGTAACGCAAGCCATGATAACCCGGATCAGGTTCCGTCAGCAGGGGAAAATCTCCTGCTTTCCAGTCGAAGCTGCCGGAATCCACCACCACACCTCCGATTCCCGCTCCGTGACCCCCCAGCCATTTGGTCAGGGAGTGAACCACAATGTCAGCCCCATGTTCAATGGGACGGAGAAGATAAGGGGTGGCAAAGGTATTGTCAACAATCAGGGGCAGGTTATGCTCATGCGCTACCCCGGCGATAGCCTCAATATTTGAGACATCCAGGCCCGGATTGCCGATCGATTCGCAGTATAGCAGTCTGGTCTGGGGAGTAATGGCTTCGGCAAAATTACCGGGATCGCCGGGATCGACAAAATGGGTCTTGATCCCGAAACGGGGGAGGATTGAATCAAACTGGGTATAGGTCCCCCCGTAAAGATTGTTGGCCGAAACCACCTCGTCACCCGACTGGCAAATGTTAATGATGGAATAAAATATGGCACTGGTCCCCGAAGCCAGAGCCAGGGCGGCACCACCACCTTCCAACGCGGCCAGCCGCTTCTCCAACACATCGCAGGTCGGATTCATGATCCGGCTGTAAATATTACCCGGTTCCTTCAGACTGAAGAGGTCGGCCGCGTGTTGGGTATCTCGAAAGTTATACGATGTGGTCCGGTAAACCGGTACCCCCCGGGACATAGTGGTTGGATCAGGCTCCTGTCCCGCGTGCAGGCACAATGTCTCAATCTTCATAATAATCTCTTCTCCTTTAAATCAACGACTGCGGCGCTGATTTAGTTTTGAACAAAGACTATCGTCATTAGATATAGGCAATAGCAAAAAATATTTCAGTAATCTCTCTCTTTGTCTCTATGAAGCAATTGTCAGGATAGCAATTGTTATTTCAAATAGGTAGTTGAATTATCGCAATCCTACCTATATACATTATTTATATGTTATATATAATATGCGCTTAAATATACAAGTAAAACTTTTAACACCCACGGAAGTTCTTGACGGACTTCTCTTCAGAATGATATATCATATTTTTTACTGCGTAAAAAATAGTTTTGAACTTCCTGGCACCATCATATATACAAATATACGGTGGTTAGTATTTGATCCTGATTATTATTTTTCCGGACAAAAATAATATGGTTGAAAATGAACTCGTAAGTGCGTGGAAACTGGACGACGAGGCACAGGGTATTCTCCTGATGAAAGTGCTGGAGGATGAGGGGATCCTATCTGAATTAAGATCCGAGCAGATCCCCTGGATGAACGGAATCATGAAAGCCGCCCGGGGCTACTGGGGAGACCTGATGGTTCTGGAGAGAGACAAGGTTAAGGCCGGTAAAATAATTCAATCATATCTGAGAGAAGTAGATATAGATGATCTAATTGAACAAGAATAAAACGTAAGGTTTCAGTGAACCCCGTTGCCCCGTGCTCGTAGAGGCGACCTTCAGGTCGCCATCGGGTGGCAGCCTAAAGGCAGCCGCTACGAGAGGACGGGGTTTACTGAAAGCTTACAATAAAACTATAGAGTATTTAACTAATTCAGGATAAGTTTTTAACTTAAATTTTTCAAAGAAAAATTTAATTGGAGAGGTGCGAGAGCGGCTGAATCGGTCCGCCTGGAAAGCGGATGTACTTCAAAAGGGTACCCAGGGTTCGAATCCCTGCCTCTCCGTAATTTTAAAGTAACAATTAAGTAGAGAAAGAGATAGTATCAAGAGGGTTCTGCGCCAGAGGCGCATCAGCCTCCGGCTGAGAATCCCTGCCTCTCCGTAATTTTAAAGTAACAATTAAGTAGAGAAAGAGATAGTATCAAGAGGGTTCTGCGCCAGAGGCGCATCAGCCTCCGGCTGAGAATCCCTGCCTCTCCGTTATTTTAAAGTAACAATTAAGTATAGAAAGAGATGGTATCAAGAGGGTTCTGCGCCAGAGGCGCATCAGCCTCCGGCTGAGAATCCCTGCCTCTCCGTTATTTTATTGCTTCGCAACTTCGGATCTCTGGAAAAAATGTTTAACGCTTCCGAAAAAGATCTGGTAAAAGGAAAAGGAATCGGAAAAGGAAAAGCAAGGTTTGATTTCAGATATATTAAAAGAAGAGAAGGTGTAGTACAGATTCAACTCAATTTTTTCCGAAGGTAAAAATTGAACACTATTTTATTTCAAAGAAATAAAATACCACGCTAAGCGGGGAACCAGCGGTGCCCTGATTCCATCGATTTATCGGTGGATGACCTGCAAACCGCTCAGCAGGGCCGAATTCCCAATTGAGGGGTCACCCTAATTCAAGCTGAACCGTTTAGAGGAGCGTTGAAGCCCTGGTCCCGCGCACGTAATACTCGCAAACTCCGTCAGGTCCGGAAGGAAGCAGCGGTAAGCAAGCCTCTTGCGGGGCGTGGTTTAACCAGGGGTGAGCCGATCGGCGGGAATGCCGGGATCAGGAACCTCGAGAGAGGGTGCGTGGTATTTTATTTCTTCGAAATAAAATACTGAGGATTATCTTGCAGATAATGTATTTTGTTGTTTTGCAAATTTTAACCAAAATAATCATTTAACTTACAGAAATAAAAAAGTTTTTCCAGTAATTTATTTCGGAGAAATAAATTAAAATGTATCAGGCAATAGCACGTAGATGGCGGCCTCAGCAGTTTGACGAGGTAATCGGACAGAAGCATATTACCACCACTCTGATCAATGCCATTACCAAGAACCGGCTTGGACACGCCTATCTCTTTATAGGCCCCCGGGGAATCGGGAAGACTACTCTGGCCCGAATTCTCGCCAAGAGCCTGAATTGCCTCTCCTCCGAGCAACCGACACCGCATCCCTGCGATAAATGTGACTCCTGCCTCGAGATAATCGCTGGAACCAGCCTCGATGTAATGGAGATTGACGGCGCTTCCAATACCAGTGTGGAGGATATCCGCGAACTACGGGAAAACGTTAAATACGCGCCAGCCCGAGGTAGGAATAAGATATATATTATCGATGAAGTGCATATGCTCTCCAAGAACGCCTTCAATGCGCTGCTGAAAACGCTGGAAGAGCCCCCGGAACATGTAAAATTCTTCTTCGCCACCACTGAACCCCACAAGATACCCGATACTATCATATCCAGGTGTCAGCGATTCGACCTAAGAAAGATCCCTTCTCAATTGATCCGGGATCATCTGAGGCAGATCCTGAAAAAGGAAGGTGTAGAGTGCGAAGATAAAGCCCTCCGCACTATTGCCTCCGTGGCTGAAGGCGGGATGCGCGATGCCGAATCGATTCTTGATCAGTTACTGGTCTATTGCGACGATAAGATCCGGCAGGAAGATGTGGCGGCATTACTGGGACTGGTGCCATCCATAGTAGTAGCCGAATTTTCAAATGCCATCTTAGCCGCGGACCTCTCGAATATCATCCGATTGGTGAGTAAGACTATCGATCAGGGCTGGGATCTCAAACAGTTTCTCTCAACCCTGATCAGACATTTTCGCGATCTTCTGGTCCTATCCATCCCGGGGTCGGATGAGAAGTTAACCGATATTCCTGTTGATGAGGCGAATGAGTTGTCAAAACTCGGGCGTAAATTCACCACCCCCAGACTGCTGTTTATTCTGGATGAATTGATCGAGGGCGAGAATTCGATTAAATACGCGATATCCGAGCAAATCGCTCTTGAGATGATGCTGGTCAGAGTGGCACAGTCCCGCGGACGGATCTATCTCGACGATCTCATCGCCAGGATTGATGAGATAGAGTCCGGACTAGCCGATCCGGCCGGCTTTCCAGAATCGGATCAATCCACATCAGAAGAATATATGGTTAAAGAGACGGTGGCACCTCGACAAAGTTCAATCCGTGAAATATGGACAGAGTTCATGGAGACCATGGGGGAGAACCGGGCGATGCTGAAGGCATATTTGATGGAGGGGGATCCGGGAGAGATAGAAGATGGGACTTTAACCATCTTCTTCAATGAAGAGTTCGACTTCCATCGTGAAGCGCTTGAGACCCCGGAGAAACAATCCTATATGGAAACATTGCTTTCCAATAAATTGGGCCGCCCCATTAAACTGAAATTTGTGGTACGCCACGATACCGGAAAGAATCAGGAACAAAAACCGGGTCCGCCACCGACTAAAGCTAAAAAGAAATCATTAATAAGAGACAACCCCATAATTGAATCCGCGATCGATATCTTCGACGCTACTATTGAAGAGGTAAGGGAGTAGACAAAATATATAGCCAATTAGAACCACGAAGGACACGAAGATCACGAAGATTTCTAAAAAATTGAGATAAATCTTTTATATTTCTCAATCATTCTCTGTGCTCTTTGCGTCTCTGAGGTTCAGATAAGTTGCGAAGCTAAATTATTTTTAACGTCGTTTTCTTTCAACGTTCTTATTTTTCAACGTCTGTTAATTTCAACGATTAAGTTATCGCCAAAGCCGCTAACTTATAACTTTGGGCAATCGGTGGAAGCGGGATTCTAAAGCCTGAAAAGCCGGGTGAAAGCGAACAACTTTAGCGCACTTTAGGCACTTTTAACTTTCTTTACCCCCAGGAGGTATTAAACATGGTTGGAATGCAAAAAATGCTCAAACAGGCCCAGCAGATGCAGTCTAAAATGATGGCAATCCAGGAAGAGATCGCCCGGATGAAGGTGGAAGGAACCGCTGGGGGAGGTATGGTAAAAGCAATTGTAAGCGGAAAAAAAGATCTGATCTCAATTACGATTAATCCGGATGTCGTAGATCCCGAAGATGTTCAGATGTTGGAAGATCTGATCCTCTCGGCAGTTCGCCAGGCGGGAGAGAAGGCGGACGAAGCCGGTGCCCAGAAGATGTCCGCCGTAACCGGAGGAATGAATATCCCGGGACTAGGAATGTAGAAAATATATGTAATCGGTAATCGGTGATCAGTAATCAGTGCATCACTTGGATAAGCAATACCGATTACTGATCACCGATTACCAATCACCGACCACTGCTCAATCACAAAAGGTTCCTCACAATGGCCCAATACCCCACCGAGATGCAGAACGCTATGGATGCCCTTACCGCCCTGCCCGGGATCGGCCCAAGGAGCGCCCAGAGGATACTCTTTCACCTCCTCCGTAATAGTGAAGTCTACACCCGAAGGCTGATTCATTCACTGGGAGAATTAAAATCCCGGATCAGATTCTGCTCGATCTGCGGTAATCTAACCACCCACGACTCCTGCCGGATCTGCCGCGATCAATATCGCGATCACGGACTGATCTGTGTGGTGGAAGACCCCAAGGATGTTATCGCGCTGGAAGCGGCCGGGAGTTACCGGGGTGTTTACCACGTATTGATGGGAAAGATAATCCCGCTGGATGAACTCGGTCCTGATGATCTGAGAATCAAGGAACTTATGAGCCGGGTAAAAAAAATTGTTCCTGATGAAGTAATAATCGCGACCGGCTCCGATATCGATGGAGAGACCACCGCTCTCTATCTGGCCCGGGCACTCAAGAGGTTACAGATCAAAGTCACCCGGATCGCCGCCGGTATCCCGGTCGGCAGTTCGCTGGATTTCATGGATCCGGCGACACTTACCAAGGCACTTACCGGACGGCAGGAATATTAATATTTTTATTGCAGAGCAAAAAAAATGCGAAAAAACTTGTCAATCTATGCTGACCTGATTATTATGGTACCAGAATTAAATTAATACTCCAAGGAGAAGACGTTGAGTAATATTATTGAAATACGATGGCACGGTCGAGGCGGACAGGGAGCCAAGACAGTGGCTGAGTTTCTGGCACTGGTGGCCCTCAACGAAGGGAAATACAGCCAGGGATTCCCTGAGTATGGCCCTGAGCGTTCCGGCGCCCCGATTAAAGGGTATACCAGGATCAGTGAAGGCCAGATCAAGATGCACTCAGCCATCTATCATCCTGATGTTGTTCTGGTACTTGATTCCAGCCTCCTGGATTCCGTCAATGTCTGTGATGGGCTGAAGGAAGGCGGGATAGTCATTATTAATACCACCATCCCCATACCGAAGCTCGAGGAAGAATACTCCTTTCTCAATGGCAAAAAAGTCTGGACTCTGGACGCGAACCAGATCGCTAAGGACGAGATCGGGAAAGCTATCCCGAATATGCCTATTTTAGGGGCCCTGGTCAAGGCTAGCGGGGTAGTCAAGATGGATTCGGTTGTTAACGATATCCGCGAAGAATTCACCAAAAAGTTTTCTCCCAAGATTCTGGAAGGAAATATTAGAGCGGTGCAGCGGGCTTACGAGGAAGTAAGCGGCGGATAAATTATATCTAAGGTAGAGATTATGGGCGAAAAAGCACCTGGATGGAAAGAGATCCCGATTGGGGGAGTAATAGTCCATCCTGGAAATTCTTTCGAGTATAACACCGGTGACTGGCGGTCGGAACGTCCGGTTCTGGACAAGCAGAAATGTATCGACTGTCTCCAGTGCTGGATATTCTGTCCCGATGGTTCGATTCTGGTTGAAGATGAAAAGATGGCCGGTTTTGATTATGGACACTGCAAGGGCTGCGGAATCTGCGCCCATGTCTGTCCGGTTAACGCCATCGAGATGATATCTGAAGACAATATCTCATCCATCTCGATCGATGAATTCGGGATTAAAGAACCACCCCCGGAAATTTAATAATAAATATGCCGGATTATCGGCAGATTAAGACTTTTTAGAGAGAAATCATATGAGCAAGATGCACGCACTTACCGGAAATGAGGCTGGCGCCTATGCTATGAAGCAGATCGACCCGGATGTGGTACCGGCCTATCCTATTACCCCTCAGACGGAGTTGATGCAGACCTTCGCCCAGTATGTGGCCGACGGCAAGGTACAGACCGAGATGATCCTGGTCGAATCGGAACATTCGGCTATGAGCGCCGGGGTCGGCGCGTCGGCTGCGGGCGCCAGGGTTATGCTTGCTACCTCCGCCAATGGACTGGCCCTGATGTGGGAGATTGTCTACATCACGGCCTCGAGCCGCTTGCCGATCGTAATGGCTGTCGTAAATCGGGCGCTATCCGGCCCAATCAACATTCATGCCGATCACAGCGATTCCATGGGTTGCCGGGATTCCGGTTGGATCCAGCTCTACGGTGAGAACTGCCAGGAAGTCTATGACAATATTATCCAGGCCTCCAGAATTGCCGAACACAAAGACGTTCTCCTCCCGGTTATGTCCACCCATGATGGCTTTATCATCAGCCATACCGTGGAGAGAGTGGACGCGCTCGAAGATGAGGAAGTTAAAAAGTTTGTCGGAGAATATAAGTCGCTTTATCCCCTTCTCGATGTCAGCCACCCGGTTACCTACGGCCCGCTTGATCTCCAGGATTACTACTTCGAGCACAAAAAGCAGCAGGCCGAGGCGATGAAGCAAGCTAAACGCGTCATTCTGGAGGTGGGTGAAGAGTACGGAAAACTCTCCGGACGCTCATATGGTCTCTTCGATGAATATTTTACGGAAGATGCTGATTATATCGTACTCGCGCTGGGCTCCACTGCGGGCACGGCCAAGGCCGCGGTGGATGAAATGCGATCCCGGGGGGAGAAGGTAGGTGCTCTGAAACTCCGTGTCTTCCGACCGTTTCCTGCCCCCGAGCTTGTTCAGGCGCTCTCAAATGCCAAAGCGGTCGCGGTCCTTGACCGGTCGGAAGGATTCAACGGCATCGGCGGACCCGTCTTCCAGGATGTTCGTTCGGCTCTCTACCGGAAAACCGATATGCCGGTCTCCGGTTATGTCTATGGTCTCGGGGGCCGTGATATAACTCCTGAGATGATCGCCGGCATCTTTGGCGATTTAAAAGACAACCGGCTCTATGAAGATGAAGCCTTTCATCTAGGAGTACGTGAATAAACTTATTGGCAAGGATTATCTTTTCGATCTATCTGAATCCTGTTCTCAGAAATTATTTGAAATCAACATGGAGTAATGGAGTGATGGAATAATGGGAACCTTTGTCCCAACACTCCAGTCCCCCATTACTCCACCACTCCGGAACATTGCCCGGAGCGATGTGACGGGCTATGTTCCAAGGACAATATCATGGCATTGAATCTTAAAGAACTCTCAAAGAAACCTGAATTACTCAGCCCCGGCCACCGGGCCTGCGCCGGATGCGGCAGTGTCGTTGCCATTCGGCAAGCCTTGATGGCGGTGGACGGGCCGGTTGTCATTGCCTTTGCCACCGGCTGTATGGAAGTTGCTACTACCATCTATCCCTATACCTCCTGGCGGGTTCCTTACATTCATAACGCGTTTGAGAACGCCGCCGCTACAATTACCGGTGTCGAAACCGCCTACCGGGCTCTGAAGAAGAGAGGGAAGATCAAAGGTGATATAAAATTTATCGCCTTCGGCGGTGACGGTGGTACCTATGATATCGGTCTCCAGTCACTCTCCGGCGCCCTGGAAAGAGGCCATGACTTCCTCTATGTATGCTATAATAATGAGGCCTACATGAATACCGGGATCCAGCGTTCCAGCGCCACCCCATTCTGCGCATCAACCACCACCAGTCCGGCCGGGGATGTGATTCCCGGAAAGACCCAGTTTCCCAAGGACCTCACCGCGATTGTGGCGGCTCATAATATCCCTTATTTAGCTCAGGCATCTCCCCATAACTGGCGGGACTACATTGGAAAGGTTAAGAAAGCCCTGGCGATCGAGGGCCCCACATTTATAAATGTCCTCGCTTCCTGCTTCCGTGGCTGGCGGACACAGCCGGTTACCTCGATCGATATCGTCAAGTTGGCGGTAGAGACCTGCTTCTGGCCGCTCTATGAGGTGGAGAACGGCGAGTGGAAACTGAACTATAAGCCGAAAGAAAAGCTTCCGATCGAGGAGTGGATAAAAGTTCAGGGACGATTCAAGCACCTTCTGAAAGAGGAGAATAAACCGCTCCTTCAGGAGTTTCAGGACTGGGTGGACAAGCAGTGGGCGATCCTTCTGGAGAAAACCGGCGAGACGGTCCATAAAGTCGTAGTCTGACGATATATCCCACCGGGAATGTGAACCCCATTTTCTTATTGCCTTCTCCCGATTTGCCGGGATGTCCCTGAAGACTGTAGCCGCGGTCGATGACCGCGGTCCAGCTTATTCGCGGTCACCGACCGCGGCTACAATGTTTCGCTACGATTACGGGATAACAGAGCTCATTGACAGGTTACGAATTTTTTTTCTTTTTTTTTGTTTTTCGGGCTCGCTGGGTACATGGTTTACCCCTTGAGCTAATAAAGGTAATAAAGAACATAAATCAATCGGTGGCAAGATCAAAATTAGTGGATCAAGTTTCGGTGCCTTTTCAGTAAGAAGTGT
>Ga0222696_1000277_pt1 | contig 30919 bp, 27 predicted proteins | sample AntAcemetage1400_FD_179817 | JGI IMG/M metagenome (GOLD analysis project Ga0222696, IMG submission 179817) | Saline water microbial communities from Ace Lake, Antarctica - #1400 | ecosystem: Environmental > Aquatic > Non-marine Saline and Alkaline > Saline | place: Antarctica: Ace Lake... | reverse complement strand
TATCCCCGGTAACTATATCGACAACAATTGAAGATCAAGTTTTGCATCTGAAGGATGTTTTGACAATAACCTAAGGTGGGTCAAAATTCGGTTATCACCGTGGGTCAATTTTTGGTTGTCATTTCGATAAGGGGCTGTTTTTCAAGTCAGACGGTTGTTACGATGGCATTTCAGTTATGTCGCTGTGCTGAGAAACGATGGCAGAAAATAAATGCGGTTAAAAAATTAGCAAAGGTTATTGAAGGAGTGCAGTTTGTGGATGGAGTTGAAAGGATCGCCGCCTAAACCTCTAAACACAACATTTGACAATAACTCGAGAGAGTTGCTTACAATGAAGCCATTTAGATAAGACTGGAAAAGGGTATTAATGCTCTCCTCAAGAGTGTTTCCCTATATATAATAAGGATAGTAGTTTTGTCAAAGCAATTTTATTGAATTTATTGAAAATACGATTATATGTTTAATGTATCTATGAATTGCACCAATTTTATATAGAGTGGTACACCTATATAAGTCTGTGAAGCATAAAAGCAGGTGCTGGGTGCTAGCTAGGTAATAGGTTCTGGGCAGAAAAACAAAAGGCTGGAGGCATGTTAACGGTAAGTCGTACGAAGTAAGTAGTAAGGAGAAATGGATTTCTGCTTCCATAGGAATGACAACTCTGAATTTTGTATTCTGCATCCAGAACCATGTTACCTCGCCCCCGACTTTAAGCAGTTGACATACCATAAATAGTATATTATATATATAGTATGTGGGAAATATACGAACATACACGGGTGCCCAAAATAATAAAAAAACTCCCTCAGGAGATTGTAAAGAGATACGAAAAATGGAAGGATATTGTTTGCATTTCCGGCCCTCAGGGGGTGAGGCTTATTCGGGGATTTAATGACGAGACATTAAGCGGAGAATGGAAGGGATATAGGTCTTCACGTCTGAGTTTGCAGTACAGGGTTATATACAGGGTGAATAAAAATGAAGTATGTGTCCAGGTCGAAGAAATAATCCCTCATGATTATAGGAGGTAAAATGATTGATGCAAAGAATTATAAAAAGGCAAAAAAACATATTGATGTCAGCGTGGGTGAATCTGTTCGTATTATACGGGAAATGCAGGAGATGAGTCAGAATGAATTGTTTCGGCTGACCCATATACCCCAGGCAACAATTTCTGCTATTGAGAATAACCGTATTTCACTTGGCGTTGAACGCGCAAAAGTCATTGCTAAAGCATTGAAATGTCACCCCGCGGTTCTTGTTTTCCCGGGATGGGATGTTATGGCAGCCTAAAATAGGTTTGAATTTATGAATATCCTGATTATCAGACTGAGTGCCATTGGCGATGTTGTTCATGCCCTGTCCGTCATCGAACCGCTTAAGAAACATTATCCCGGCTGCAGGATCACCTGGGTTATCGAAGAAGAAGCCGCAGATATGCTTAAACGTTATCCGGGAATTGACCAGGTCGTTGTGTCGTGCCGAAAAAGATGGATAAGACAGCTTAAGGGAGGGCAGTATATGAAAGCTTTCCATCAGGCCACAGCTTTTGTTAAGACCCTCCGGTCTGATGAATATGATCTGGTTCTTGACTTTCAGGGACTTTTTAAAAGCGGCCTTATTGCCGGTCTGTCCCGCGCCAAAAGAAAAATAGGCTATAAAAATTCACGTGAAGGAAGCACGGTCTTCTATTCAGAAAAAGCACCGGTAACCAATTTTAATGACCATGCCATAAAACGCCATTTTGTACTCATAAAACATCTGGGTATTGATGATTCGGAAGTTTCGTATGCCCCCCTTTTTGATAAGAATGATGAAGATGCTGTTGATGCTGTTTTAGCTTCGGTAAAAGCGGACAGACAAAAACCGCTGGTGACGATTCATCCTGCGGCAATGTGGAAAACAAAAATATGGCCGAAAGATAAAGTGGCTGGGCTGTGCGACAGACTGGCGGATGAACTTAACTGTCAGGTGGTTTTAGCGGGAAGTTATGCTGAGGAATCTTATCTTGCAGATATCATATCCGGGGCAAAGGCTGATGTTATAAATCTTGCCGGGAAAACAAAGCTTAGTGAGCTTGCCTGTCTTATCTCAATATCAGACCTTATGGTGTCAATGGATTCAGGACCGATGCATATTGCCTGTGCGGTTAAAACGCCTGTTGTTGCCATCATGGGGCCCACTGCGCCGTGGCGGACCGGACCGTTTGGAGAGGACTTTCGTGTCGTGAGGAAAGAACTTCCCTGCAGCCCCTGTTTTAAGAAGGCGAAATGCCCTCTTGAGCATCATAAATGTATGCAGGATATATCGGTTGAAGAAGTTTTTAAAACATGTTGTAATTGGTTAGGCGCAGATAACGGTTAGTCGGTGTATGGTTTCAGCATAATTTATGAAACCGGAATACGTGCATCAGGTTTAAATCACAACAATAACTATAAAAGGAAAAATCATGGCGATAAGTAAAGATCTGCTGGATATTCTGGCATGTCCCAAGTGCAAAGGCGATGTTTATCTGACGGAGGATGAAGACGGGCTCATCTGTGATGCCTGTAAGTTAAAATATCTGATCAAAGATGATATTCCCATTATGCTTATTGATGAGGCAGAACCTGTTTGAGTTTTATAAATCGTTGTTTTAATACTAATATTGTCTAAATACTAGAGGCGAGCCTTTATGAAGCTGCTTTTGGCCATTGCACTTATTTCACTGATTGCCTTGATCGGTTCCCGTCTGACTTTTTTTTCCCGCCGCCTGACCATGGGTCTCAAAAATATAATTTTCACCGGTACAGAATATATATTTCTGGGTTTTTTCCTGGGAAGCTGGGGACTGAATATTCTTGATATAGAGACTTTGAAAAAGCTCGAACCCTTTCTTCTTTTTGGACTCAGCTGGATTGGTTTTCTTTTCGGGCTTCAGTTTGAGGTCAAACGCTTAAAGGTTCTTCCCAGGCGCTACTTTTCAATTACTGCGATACAGTCTTTTATTGTGTTTGTACTGGTCTCTTCTGCGGCCTGGATCGCACTTAAATTTTTTCAGCTGCTTCCTGAACATCTGATACTGCTGGCTTCAATTACCCTTGGCAGTTCCGCCTCCTGTACAGCGCAGTCGGCTATTGCGATCGTAAATCATAACTTTCGTATTGAAAACAGGGGCCTGCTTGAGCTTATGCGCTATATCTCCAGTGTTGACGGGCTTTTTGCGCTTCTTTTTTTTGCGGCAGCACTCTGTATCCTGCCTAACGGCGGTCTTGTCAGTTTCGGCTTTTTAAAATCTCTAGGCTGGCTGACCGTGTCAATAGCCATGGGGGTTTTGCCGGCTCTTGTTTTGATATTTTTAAGCAGTACCAGGTTTACCCAGCAGGAATATATGGTCTTTCTGATCGGTGTAATCATGTTTTGCGGGGGTCTTGCAGAAAGGCTTCACTATTCGTCTCTGGTTGCCGGGCTTGTATGCGGAATTGTTACTGCTAACTTTTGTCCCCATCGGTTAAGGGCTCTTTCAATTGTTGTCCATGCGGAAAAATCGATCTATATTTCGCTCCTTATCCTTTTGGGAGCCGGCTGGCAGTTCAAAGCAGGTGCTGTTTTAATTGTTGCTGCTGTTTATTTTTTTTCAAGGCTTGTGGGGAAGATTATAGGGGTGTTTACCGCAACAAAAATATTTAAGCCAAAATATAAAGTGCCGCCTCAACTGGGCCTTGGCCTGATATCTGAAGGGGGGCTTGCGGTTGCCATAATTATAAATGTGACCCTTCTTTATCCGGTGCTTTCCGATTCTCTAATAACCATAATCGTTCTTTCCGTTATTGTTAATGAGTATATCAGTCCGGCCCTAATCGTTAAACAGCTGGGTGATGTACTGCACTTTGCAGAAGATAGGTTTCAGAAGGTGAAAGATCATGAAGCGGATACAGAATAAATAACCGGGAAACAGTATGCAAAACAGAATAATCAGCTTAATGATAGTTGTCGGGACCATGTTTCTGGTGGTCAGCTCTGGTTTGTTCGGGATAAAAGGGGAGGTCTCGCCGTCTCTGGTTCTTGGGTTTATGCTGCTTTCAGCATATTGTATTGGTTTTATTCTTGCACGGATCGGCCTTCCTCAGATTACCGGATATATATTTGCCGGTCTTTTTTTCGGACCTTTTTTTGTTGATTACTGCAGCAGCCGTGCAGTTGCTGATCTCGGATTTTTAAACAGTCTGGCTCTTGCGTTTATTGCTTTTTGTGCAGGCGGGGAGCTCAAGCTTTCCAGCATACGTTCTAAACTGAAAATTATTCTCTGTCTTATCGGAGGAGTGACAGCAGTTGTTTTTACAGGTGTCACACTCTCGGTTTTCCTTATTTCTCCATACATTCCCTTTTTGTCGGGTTATAACCTTTATGTGCGCCTAGCTGTTTCCGCGATATTTGGTGTTATTTCAGTTGCCCGTTCACCATCGTCTGCGATTGCAATAATAAGTGAAACAAAAGCAAAAGGTGACTATACCGATACGGTTCTGGGGGTAACCGTAGTCATGGACGTGGTTATTATTATCCTTTTTGCGGTTGTCATATCTGTATGTCAGGTTGCGCTCGCGTCTTCCGGCGGAATGGATGCTTCGTTTGTTTTATATCTACTGCTTGAGATCGTGATTGCATTAGTATCCGGATTTCTTCTCGGTAAGATAATTGTTTTCCTGATCGAAAAGGTGAAGGTGGAATTTCCTGTGGTGATCGCAGGAATGGGTTTTATCGTGATTAAATTCTGTCACTTTATGGGCGAATATTTTCATGACTTTTATGATGTAAGTTTAAACATTGAACCACTGCTGATCTGTATGGCGGCAGGTTTTACCATTCAGAATTTTTCAAAGTACGGCAGTACCTTTTTGAGAAGAATGGATAGGGTCTCTTTGCCGATCTATGTTGCTTTCTTTGCGATTACGGGTGCATCTATAAATATGGACGCCTTAAGATCATCCTGGTTTTTGGGGCTGATAATTGTTTTGGTGAGGACTCTGATGATATTTATGGGCTCCAGGTTAAGCGGAAAAATTGCAGGGGATACAAAGGGTATCTGTAAAAATGCATGGCTTGGTTTTATTACCCAGGCCGGTGTAAGCCTGGGACTTTTATCAGAGGTCGTGAGGCGGTTTCCTGAAATAGGAGGGGACATTCAGAGTATCCTTGTCGCGGCGATAACAGCAAATCAAATTGTGGGTCCCGTGGCGTTTAAATACGCACTGAATAAGGTTGGGGAAACGAAGAAGCAGCTGATGCCTAATGCCTAATGGCTCCAATTATGTACTATTCGCTATTAACTGCTTTTCATGCTTGACCGGGAGCTTTTAATATTATAAGTAAGTAACAATTAATTATGATTAGAGGGTTGACATGCTGATCACAGATTATCTCAAAGAGGAATGCATCGATTTTTCTCTTGCCGGGGAAAATAAAGAAGAAATTATCACAAAGCTTCTAGACCTTATCTGTAAAAGTGATCCGGGAATAAATAGAGAAGATGCTTTGGAAGATCTGTTTGCCAGGGAAAAACTGGAATCAACAGCCATCGGTAACGGCATCGCGATCCCCCATGCGCGGATCGATAAAGTATCAGACATAAAGATCGCTTTTGGACGTTTAAAGAGCGCCCTTGATTTTGATTCCATTGATAAAAAACCGGTAGAACTTGTTTTTCTTATTTTGTTCCCAAAGGAAGAAGTGGGCCTTCAGCTCCGGTTCCTCGCCAGGGTTGCGAGGCTTTTACATCAGGGCGGGCTCCATGATAATCTGCTCGCATGTAAAAGTTTAAAAGAGGTAATGGATACATTTAAGATCTATGAGGAAAAACATTTTCACTGAGAACGATTAATATGAAACTAGCTGTTGTTTTTCTTAATAAAATAGAATTTCTTGAGGATATTCTGGCGGCATTCCTTGAAATAGGTGTCAGGGGTGCAACGGTTATTGATTCTGTCGGCATGGGGCATATTATTTCTCAGCACATCCCGATATTTGCGGGTCTGCGTGATGCTTTTGCCGGCAGCAGTCCGAACAATAAGATTATTTTTGCAGTCGTAGAAGAAGATCTGGTGGAAAAGGTGGCTGAAGTCGTTGAAGATATCTGCTGGGCTCAGGAGGAGAGCGGGGCAGGGTTTATGATATCTCTCGATGTGGATAAGGTTTTTGGACTGAAACAGCAATAGTCTGAAAGTCAGTATATGGTTTTGATGGTTGCTCCGGGAATCAGCTGAGTTGAAACCGGTATGCCGTTCAGCTCGGCAAGTTCTCTGGCCTTAACAGAGCTGCCAAGAGTTCTTCTGGCGATGATCGGAAGCGAATCCCCCCTTCGAACCGTATATAATTTTATGTGCCGGATATCATCTCTGGGGCCATAGGCAAGTCCAGTCAAATATGACTTGTATTTCTCAGCGTTTATTTTCCCCCGGTGACTGTAATCTTTTTTTGGACTGTTGTGGAGCTGACCCATGGTTTTATTCATTGTGACCATTACCTTATATTTTGCTTCGATACGTGCGATCCGGTCAAAGATGTAGGGGTGTGTTGTAAGATATCCCTGTGCTCCGGTGGGACCCTGGCTTAAATGTGAGAGGGAATACATGAAAGATACCATCTGCAGCGGGTCATAGCCGGTTTTCATAACGTGCTCTACGGACTGTTCGTCAGCCAGATATTCCCTGTCTCTGCTGAATCCAAGCATTAAAGCATTAAAGAGCTGATTGGTTGCCATGGCTGCATCTCCTCCGCTGCCAGAGGATGCCGCTGCTCCTGCAATTCCTGCAAGGGTTGCAAGCTGTGCTATCATGCGCTGGGACATCATTGCCGCGCTGTCCCTGCCCACAATATGGCCGATCTCATGTCCCAGCACGCCGGCAAGTTCTGCTTCGCTGTTAAGAAGAGCAAGAAGGCCCCTTGTTATATATATATATCCTCCCGGTACGGCAAAAGCATTTTTAGTGTCATCGTCAAGGATGGTAAAATGGTAGCTTATGTCACGTCGCCTGCATACCTTGACCAGATTTTGTCCTATCTCATTGACATACAGCTGAAAAGCAGTGTCATGATAGTATCCGAACTGCCGGATTATCTGTCCATGGGCGTTTCGCCCTATTTTCATTTCCTTTTCCTCGCTGACAATATTGAACTCTCTTTCCAGAGTAACAGGATGTACCATGCAGCCTGTAATTAAAAAGAGAGAAAGAAGAAGTAGGAGGAGATTTATTTGTTTTTCCATGTTTTTCGTATTTTATAGGATTTTAAACAAAATTGATTTTTTAAAAATATATACCTTTTTATTTAAAAAATCAATGTCATTGCCTTTTTAAATTATTTTTGATAGTTAATTAAGTTAATGTAAATATTTTAAAGACTGTTATGCTGTTAAGAAAAAGACTTGAAGAAAACGAAAAGAAATTTCTATCTGAGAAGGCCACTCTTAGCTGTGAAAGTAAAGGCAGGCTTTCTGCTGAGGAAGAGTGTGATCTGCGCCCTGCTTTTCAGCACGACCGGGATAGAATAATTCATTCCAAGGCGTTCAGGCGTCTTATTCATAAGACGCAGGTATTTTTGGCTCCGGGAGGAGACCATTATCGGACCCGGCTTACCCATACTTTGGAGGTCTCTCAAATTGCAAGGACAATATCAAAATCCCTTTTTCTAAATGAAGACCTGACAGAGGCTATTGCGCTGGGTCATGATCTTGGACATACGCCGTTTGGTCATGCAGGTGAAGCGGTTTTAAACAGCATTGTTTCAAATGGATTCAGCCATCCCGAGCAGAGTCTGCGTGTTGTGGATGAGATAGAAAAATTGAACCTTACCCTGGAAGTACGTGACGGGATCACTAAACATTCAAAGCGGGGAGGGCCTATCTTCCCCGACGATAGAAACCTTCTTCCCATGACTCTGGAAGGACAGGTGGTCAGGATTGCGGACTCCATCGCCTATCTAAATCATGATCTTGATGATGCCCTGCGGGCAAAGGTCATCTCTGAGAAGGATCTTGATAATGAAGTAAAGGATATTCTGGCTGCGCTGGGAGAAGGTCATTCGCAAAGAATCGGCCTGATGGTGAATGATGTGATAAAAACAACAATGGATTCGGGAGCAGAAAGAGTCATGGCAAGTGATGAGATCATACATGCAGCCATGGGCCTCAGACGTTTTCTGGATAACCGGGTTTATAATGGAACAGCGGTACACGATGATTTTGAAAAAGCATCAAAGATCGTTAAAGAGCTTTTTGCGTATTATATCGAAAATCCGGACTTTTTTTATAAGAATTCAGGTAAGAACTTTAATTCCGGCATGATAGAACAGGATGTGTGTGATTTTATTTCAGGGATGACAGACAGATACGCCTTTAAGGAGTATGAACGGATTTTCCTTCCCCAGCCCTGGCTGATATTTTAGGATCAGTGAGAGATGAGAAGTGAAGAGTGAAAAGTAGTTAAAGTTGTCATTCCGCAGTTAATGAGGGATCCAGCTTCTTGGTTGTTAGGCCGCTCCTCAAATCCCGGGAACCGGGATGCTCGTCAAATCAAGCCAAAGGTTTGATGCTCTTTTAGCGCAGCGCTCATCGATATTCTTCAGAGCTTCTTTTCCTGGGCTTTTGTTTTTTCATGCTTCCCTGAAAGATATCCATAATCTCTTTAAATGACGAATCTGTTTCCATGTCACCGTCTCCGCCCATCATGCCCCTTATCAGTCCGGGCAGACTTTCTTTCATAATGAAACGGAGGGTGTCTTCAGGGAGAGAGACATCGGGTTCTTTGAGCGTGCCTTTAATGATGACCGGAAGTGCGATCAGGCCCGCCTCTTTAGGCAGGAACTTGGCCAAGGCTTTTCCGCCTTTAAAGAGTTTTTCTGATATTTTCAGTTTTGCTTCAAGATCCAGAGAGGTATCAAGATAGATGTTTCCTTCACTGTAAAATTCCAGATATTCGCTTAGGACTTCACTGTCTATATCAAGGATACTGTCTCTTAGCCTTATGTTTAGTGTCCCCGTATGGAAAGGAATTGTTTTAAGTTTGTTCATTTTAATAAAGGACGAGAGTGGGGGTTTAAAAACCAGGTTTCTTATGACGCCGTCTTTCATGTAAAAAGCACCATCGGCTTTTAAATTATCATTTAGGCTGACAGGGCTGGTACCGGTACCCTTTAATGCGCAGCTGCCTGAAAGGCTTCCTTGCACATATCTTCTAAAAGCAGGAGATAAGAGTCTTGACAATGAGTCCAGTCCTGCATTTTTAAGTTTTAAATGAAAATAATAGTCAAGACCTTCTACACCAAGGTCTATTTTTGCTGAAAGATCGAATGTTCCAGCTCCTATCTCACCGGTGAGATTATTTATAGAAAAAATATTGTTTTCAAAAACATATTTTCCCGTGACCTTATTTAAGGGCATGCCGTATAAATACGTATTGCCCAGATTTAAAGGACCCTTGAGCGATATTTTTTGAAAATTAAAGGGGCCGATGTCTTCCAGCGCTTCCGGTTCTGACAGTCCCGGGTCCTCGTTAAACAGGTGGGCAAGGTCAACTTTGGAGGTGGTTACCCTAAGGTTTGTTTTTAGCGGCCAGTTATTATAGTCCGGGATGCTGCCTGTGAAGGTAAATGTTGATCCTATAGCTCTTATGGTGAATGTTTTTACGGAGATGTTTTTGTTGTCTAACACAAAGCTGCCGATAAGTTCAGGCTGTAAATTGGCAAGGGGCGGATAAATAATCTTATTGCCCTTTAAATTAATTGAAATTGTCGGTGAAAGGGTTTTTCCCAGTTTTCCTTTCAGGTGTGCTTTTATTCCCAGATCGCCGGACAGCCTGAGTCCGTAAGCCGGAGAATCAGGCGTTATGTCAAGACGGTCAAATATCTGTTCAAGGGAAAAATTATCCGAGGTGATGGATATGTCAAAAAAGGGACTGTCCGGTTTTACAGTAACAGATCCTTTACCTTTAAATTTTTGCGAAAGAAATGATCCCTGTATATTCTCAAGGACTAACTTTTTTTCCGATAAGCTGTAAGATGCTTTGTAGATAAGGTCTGTATCAGCATCTTTGATCTTTAATGTTTTGTCCTTAACCGTTAACAGTATGGATGTATCCTTGAGTGCGGCAGAGCCCTGTATTTTAAGACCCGAGTCTTTGTAGCTTATATTCGTATCAAGAGAAAGAAGCCCGTCGGTTAGGGGGATTTTTTGTGCTTCAAGAAGGCTGCTGATCTGCTTAACCGGAATTCTGTCAATTTTAATATTACCGGCGACTTCTTTTTTGGGAACCGTTATTGTTGCTTCACAGTTAATCTCTTTTTTGCTGCTTCCCTGGAGGTTTGCAGAGAGGGAGGCTTTAAATGGAAACACAACAGAGATATCATCTGCAGATAATACAACGTTTTCAAAGCATATTTTTTCTGAGCCGGTATTTAAAAATATTTTGCCGTTTTCTATATTCACAGCGTCGGGGAGGAAGAAAAGACCCAGAGATGGTTTTTTTAAAGTGTTTCGTCTTTTTCTCTTTACCGGACTTTTCAGCTTGCCGTTTATCAGCTTAAGGGAACAAACAGGATTTGTGATGCGTACTTCTTTGATGAGAAGTTTTTTTATAAGGAGTGGAAAAAGACCGTGTTTGAATTCTATTTCTTCACAGGTTAAAAGCTCTTCTTCCTCGGAAACCGGTTTTAAGCTTATTCCCTTAAGCTTAATTGTCCTTAAGTAGCTTATATTAACTTCATTTATGGTTATTTCCCGGCCCAGATATCTTGTGGATTCATAGGAAAGAGAATTTTTTATGTTTTCAGGGGTAATTAAAGTTTTTGCAAGAATCAGGACAATTGCAAAAATAAGGATAAAAAACAGGAGAAGAAAGAGAAAAATAGCACGAATTTTTTTCATAATTAAAGAAACCCCTTATTTTTTTTTCGAAAAATGTTATATTTAAAAATTATTGAATCTATATTACCCATAGATTATTAACATATCTGCTGTATACGGGCAATCATAAAAAATACAGGGTGAGGCACAAAGCATAGAAATGAAAAGAAATATCAATAAATATATCTGTTCATTCAGTAAGAAAGGCACGGATGGCAAAAGGTTTTAAACACGCGGGAAAAGATCTCTTTAATACCATTACAGAAAAGTTGCGTATTGATGAAAATACGGCAGTCATTATTATTGCCTCTTTTATAGGACTAATCGGCGGAATAGGTGCTGTTGGTTTTCGTACACTGATTGAGACTATACAGGACTTTACCATCGGAGATCATCTTAATATTCTTCAGACAGTTACGGATCTGCCGTGGCAGATGAAGCTGTTTCTGCCGGTTGCCGGCGGGCTTATTGTCGGGCCGCTCGTATATTTTTTTGGACGTGAAACAAAAGGCCATGGTGTTCCAGAAGTTATGGAAGCGGTTGCCTTAAAGGGCGGAAAGATAAGGCCCCGGGTGATGTTCTTAAAGACTTTAGTGTCTGCTGTTACCATTGGAACAGGCGGGTCGGTCGGCCGTGAAGGTCCAATTGTACAGATAGGGTCAAGTGTCGGCTCTGCTTTTGGTCAGTGGCTGGGTGTGAGTCAGGACAAACTTAAAATTCTGGTTGCCTGCGGAGCCGCCGCCGGTATCGCAGCGACTTTTAATGCGCCTATTGCCGGAGTAATGTTTTCAGTTGAGATAATCCTTGGAAATTATGCGATCGCAACACTTGTGCCGCTGATCATGTCATCTGTTATGGCAACGATTATCGGCAGATGGTATTTTGGTGATATTCCTGCGTTTGAGATACCGCATTACGGACTGACCAGCGGATGGGAGATATTTCCCTATATTATACTCGGAATTATGACAGGCGTGCTTGCGGTGGGATTTGTCAAGCTTCTTTACGGTCTTGAGGATTTTGCTGATAACATACCGGTGAAAGGATGGATAAAAACGCCCCTTATCCTTTTTCTTGTGGGGCTTATGGTATTACAGTTTCCCCAGGTTTACGGCGTGGGTTATGACACGATCACTCAGGTCTTAAAAGGTGAGACGGTCTGGTATCTGCTTCTGCTTTTACTTCCGGTAAAAATGCTTGCTACTTCGGTTACGCTTGCAGCGGGAGGTTCAGGCGGTATCTTTGCGCCGTCACTGTTTCTGGGAGCTGTTTTTGGAGGACTTTTTGGTTCTTTAATGCAGTTTCTTTTTCCGGGCCTTGTTGTTTCATCGGGGGCATATGCGGTTGTGGGCATGAGTGCAATGGTTGCCGGAGCCACACATGCGCCGATTACGGCATTTCTGATCATTTTTGAACTGACCGGTGATTACAAACTGATATTACCCATAATGATATGTTCCATACTGGCTACTTTTATTGCCTCCCTTCTTGAAAAAGAGACAATATATACCATGAAGCTCACAAGACGGGGGGTGGATCTGACAAAAAAAGCTGAAGTATCTATTATGCAGACCACCAAGGTAAAAGATGTGATGGATGCCAGCGTGATTCCGCTTAATGAAAATACCGGATTTAATGATATCCTTGAAAAAGTTATACATGCGAATGAACTCAGCTATTATGTAATAGATGATAATAGTAAGTTTCAGGGGTCTTTTAATGTTCACGATGTTAAGGAAATCTTAAATGAACAGACTCTGGCCGGTCTGGTGGTAGCCAAAGACCTTATTCCCATATCTGTAAATCCCTCAATCGGGATTGATGCGACGCTTGCCCAGTGTCTGAAGAAGTTCAGCCTTTATGACGCGGAGGAAATAGCTGTTGTTGACAGTGAAGATTCCGCCAGATTTATCGGCAGGATAGGAAGAAAAGATATTATGAATCTCTATAACCGGGAGATCCTCCGGCAGGGAACAAGCGGTTTGAATTTTATCCAGAGTAAGCTTGCGGATAAGCCGACTGCACAGAAATATGTTAATCTGCCGGATGGGTTTGAAATAAATCTTATCAGCTTAAACAGCTCCGTATATATGAAAACCGTGCAGGACCTTGATCTGCGGAGAAATTACGGAGTTACGGTGGTAGCGATCAACCGGCGAACTGAAAATGGAGAGTGGGAAGTCATCATCCCCGATCATCTGGCGAGACTTAAGATCGGTGACAAGCTTGTTGTGATGGGAAGGGTTGAGGATTTAAACTGTCTTAAAATTGAGTTTGGCAGGACTTCCTGATATTTATTTACCTGCCTGTTTGTGGTCATGACTGTGTCTGGTATGTTCCGGGCAGGGGCCGTCTATTTCAATATCCGGTTTAATGAAAAGAAGCGGGAACACAATATCGCTGATGCAGCAGGGAATCCAGATCGCAATAAACAGTGTGGTGAATATTCCAAGAGCAGCGGCCAGGGTCATCTGATGGGTCACGGTCATTAGAAGATAAGAGGATGAAGCCCAGGTGCTTATTAATATATGGCCTGCGTGGGGAAACTTGGTTCTGGGGAGAAAAAAAGCAAGAAGAATACCTAGAAATGCTGCGGGAGTTACAATGTACCACTCTTCGATAAATCCAAGATGAATGCCGTTTTCAGTAGTTTGGGGCCCGGCATTGTCAAGTTCTGCCGGGTGATGATTCTTGTCTTCAATCGCATGCTCATGGACCTGTTCGTGGGTCGGCATTTCAAGTCCGATAACTTTAGTACCTAGGTGAGGGATTATAATATCACTAAGGGTTGCTATTCCGACGGATCCAAAATATCCGATAAAAATCACCAGTAAAAAGTTTTTTCTTAGTTCATGTACCCGAAACATTGATGTGGTTACCATTGCGCTTAGTACAACATGTGAAGGATGAAAGATTGAAAAAAGCAGATGGCTGCCTGATGAATCTATCTTTCTGAAAAAAAGCATGAAAATTATTCCAAGTATAGCGCCTATGCAGGTGAAAGGGGCATGGCCTTTCAGCTCTATCAGGATATGTTTTGCTTTGTTTTTGATTTCCATTTTTTATTTTTTCTGTGTCTCAAGGTGAGAGGCTGTCTTTTTAGACCGGATCTTATACTGCATAATAGAATATACGATAATAATATTTATTGTGTCAAATTTTTACCACAAGACTGTTTTTTTTAAAAGTCAGATCCCTTCAGTTTTTAGACGGTTTTTTAATAAAGGATGATTCAATATAAGGCGAAAGCCTTTGATGCCGATATGGTTTTTTCCGATATGCCAGTGTCTGTTGGATCTTGACCCAAAGGGGGGGGGGTGAGTCGTTTAAATGAAGAAAATGAAGTTTTTTTATCCCAATGTGCCGGTCAAAGTTTTCCAGACTTTGGTTTAATCCATATTCTGTTGTTATGTCATAGCCTGATGCAAAGGCATGTGCTGTATAAAGGCATATGCCGATACGGTTCTTTTGATTAACAGAACTTATGATTTTTTGTTGTCTTAGATCAACTTAATATTTATTTTTCTTTGCCACCGGTTTTTTCTTAGCAACAACTTTTTTCAGTGCTGCTTCATTGTCTTTAACCTTTGCTTTAGCTGCTTTTAGTTCCTTTTCAATACGAGCGGCCTTCTTTTTTGTGTCTGTGCTCAATCTTTTGCACATTTTAGAACTTTTTGCTTTTTTGCTGCCATTTAGAATCCTCCTTGTAGTAATTTTAAGTGAATAACAATTCGGATGCTATTAAAAAACTTGAGCTAAATTTAATAAAAAAAGAACAAAAAAATTAATAACGAAATGAAACAAGTCGGAGGATGGAAAATATTGTAGTTAACTAAGGTTGATCAAGGTAGCTAATGAATTATCTTGCCTGTGCGTCCCCATCTGATGTTATTTAAAAAACTTTCCCATGACCAGTAAATGATAAAAGCTTTTCCTCTTACTTTATTTAAGTCAACAAAGCCCCAGAACCGGCTGTCATGACTGTTGTCCCTGTTGTCGCCCATGACAAAGAGACAGTTTTTGGGTACGGTCACCGGTCCAAAATTATCGCGAGGGCCTCTAACAATGTGACGGTCCGAATAGACACCTCTATTATCTTTGTATATTTTGTCATTTATAAATATTTTTTTATTTTTTATTGCTATTTTATCCCCTTCAGTTCCAATAACCCGTTTGATAAAATCTTTTTTGGGGTCCATTGGGTACTTAAAAACGATGACATCATCACGTTTGGGTTTTTTAAATACAAGCAGCTTTTTATCTGTAAAGGGTATTGTTGTACCGTAAATAAACTTGTTAACCAGAAGATGATCGCCGATTAACAGAGTGGGTTCCATGGATCCGGACGGTATTTTAAATGCCTGTACGATAAACGTCCTGATAATTAGAGCAAGGATGATTGCGATAACAAGAGCTTCAATGTTTTCTCTGTTTATAAAGCCTCTGTTTGAAAGGGATCTTCTTTTGTGTTTCATTTTAATGTCTTTCCTGTTTTTGCCGGTCTGTGTCCGGGAACATAATGATTTATAAATAACATTTTAGATTACACACTATTTTAATTTTATTGAAAATTAATTAAATAATATCTTATATCATACTTTTAAACCAATTCAAAAAAAAGATTGACACTTTTTAAATAGTTAGTATACTTTTCAGTTAACTATATGTGAAATTTGTGCGGGCATAGCTCAGTTGGTAGAGTACAAGCTTCCCAAGCTTGGGGTCGCGGGTTCGAATCCCGTTGCCCGCTCCACTGTATGCCAAGCGCACGTCCTGGCTTTTTCAGCCGCTAGAGATATGTAGTTAAGATCGTAATGCAAGGTGGGCTGTGCCCACTTTTTTATTTTTTAGAAACAGACGAATCGATTGTGCAGATATACACTTGCTATGGTGTCCCAGGGACAAAAACTTGAAAAGAAAATAATTGATGCAGTTGAAAAGTGTCTTGAAGAGATGTTTGAACATACTGACCTTGAACTTGTTGATGTTGAATACCGCAGGGAATCATCCGGTTGGGTGCTGCGGGCATATATTGATAAAAAAGGGGGTGTCCAGCTTGCCGACTGCAGCAGGACAAGCAGTCAGCTTGGCGATATTATTGAGGTAAAGGATATTATTCTCGATGCATACAGTCTGGAAGTTACCTCGCCGGGCGTGAACAGGCCGTTGAAAAAACAAGAGGACTTTATAAAGGTCATCGGTGAGACCGTTAAACTTAAAACCAGAACGCTTTTAAATAACAGGAAGAATTTCAGGGGAGTGCTTAAGAGCTGCCGGGAGGAAATGCTGTTAATCGACAGTGACGGAAAAGAATTTTCTATTCCTTTGAGCATCGTAAAAAAAGCAAACCTTGAATACGATTTCAATAAAAAACAGTAGTATCAAATATTATGTGCTAATAAATATATATAATAGTTAAAAGGGAAGAAAATGCTTTCAGAATTAGATAAAGTAATAGATGAAATAGGCAAAGACAGAGGGATAGACAAAGAGGCTCTTGTTAAGGCACTTGAGGAGGCCCTTGTAAAAGCAGCCAGGAACAAGTATGGCTATGGTCTTGAGATTGAAGCCCAGTACAATGATGAGCTTGGAGAAATAGAACTTTTTCAGTTTAAAGATGTTGTTGAAACCATTACATCTCCAATCCGGGAGATATTGCCTGAAGATGCTAAACGGGTGGACCCTGATGCAGAGATTGGTGATGAGATAGGGGTAAAGATGGATACCTCCCAGTTTGGCAGAATTGCTGCTCAAACAGCCAAACAGGTGATTATGCAGAATATCAGGGAGGTCGAGCGGGATAATACCTATAATGAATATAAAGATAAAAAAGGTGAGCTGGTTACCGGATATGTTCACAGATTTGAAAAGGGAAACATAATTGTTATGCTTGGCCGGCATGAAGCTATTTTACCCGGTCAGGAACAGATTCCGGGTGAGAGTTTCTCCCTTAGAGACAGGGTCAAAGGCTATCTGCTTGATGTTAAAAAGATCACCAAGGGACCTCAGGTGCTTTTATCAAGAACACATCCGGGTTTTCTGCTTAAACTTTTTGAGCTGGAAGTCCCCGAGATCTCAGATGGTGTGGTTAAAATACATAATGTTGCCAGAGAACCCGGAAATAGAGCGAAAATTGCGGTTGAATCCTTTGATTCAAGGGTTGATCCTGTTGGTGCCTGTGTGGGAAACAGGGGGTCCCGTGTTCAAAACATTGTTCAGGAACTTCATGGAGAGAGAATTGATATTGTTCCCTGGTCTGAGGATCCGGCAACTTTTGTATGTTCTGCCCTTGCTCCGGCAGAGGTGTCAGAGATTATTGTTGACGAGGATAACCGCAGCATGGAAATCATCGTTGATGACAGTCAGCTTTCACTGGCTATCGGGAAAAAAGGACAGAATGTAAGATTATCTGCAAAGATTACCGGCTGGAAGATAGATATCAGGAGCCGGTCAAAGTACGATGAGTCTTCTAAGGAACATCTTGATGAGCTGATTGGACTGGAAGGTATTGATGAAAAAATGGCTGAAAAGCTTATTAATTCGGATATTTTAAATCTGGAGGCGGTTCTTAATGCGGAAGTTTCAGAACTTAATGAAATTTTAGAGCTTGATGACGGAGTGGCTGAAGATATAAAAGAACAGGCAAAACTGCTTTTGGAAAGCAATATATCCTCTGATGAAGGTAAAGACTCAGGCAAAGACTCAGATAAAGACTCTGTTCCTGATGAAGAAATTGTTCCTGCAGAAGATGAAGCCGGCGAAAAAGAGAAAAAAGAAGAAGAGACTGAGTAATATATCGCAGATATTTTTCTAAATTGAAACAAGAGACAGGCGGAATTAATGAGAGTTCATGAACTGGCAAAAGAGTTAAAACTGGACAGTAAGGCCCTTATCCCGGAGCTGAAAAGGATGGGTTTTGATGTTAAGTCTCATATGAGTTCCCTTAGTGAGGAACAGACAGAAGAAGCACGCAGTAAATTCGGCGGTAGAAAATCTGAAAAGGCTTTAAAATCGGAGACTGAAAAAGCAACAGCTGAAAAGACGGTTAAAAAAGTTTCTAAAAAGAAAACAGAAAAAATTCCGGAAAAGACTGTAACGGAAGCTGCTGAAAGGGATCCTGATGCGGAGGGGCTCCCTGAGAAGAAACTGTCCGGTTCTCTTGTTGAAAAGAGAGTCAGCGGAACTGTTATCAGAAGAAGAAAGAAAACAAAGGTAGAACCTGAACCTCAGGAAACAGCCGCAGAGGAAACGATTATTGAAGAAGCAGCTGTTGTTGCGGAAAAAGAAGAGAAAATAAAAGTAGACATATCCAGAAAAGCCGCTCCGGTTGAAGAGGCAGAAAAAGAAGAGACTCAGGAAAAACCTGAGGCTGAAGAAAAGACGGAGATTGAGGAAAAGCCAGAAACTGAAGAGAAAGCTGAGGATAAGAAAACAACAGCAGAGAAGAAAAAAGCGGAAGAATCTGATTCTGAAAAAAAGCCGGTTAAGAAAAAAAAGGCTAAAGGTAAGATGACAGGCGCAAGGATCATAGGAAAAATCGATCTTGAGCCCAAAAAAGAAGAAGCGGTGGAAGCACCGTCTGCAGTGAAAGGTGTTGTAAAAAGACCCGAAGAGATGGACTCGGACCTTGTTGATGAAAAAGACAAGAAAATTGTTGCGAAAGACAGTAAGGTCCGACGTAAAAAGTTTAAATGGCAGGGGGATGTGAGTGAAGAAGAAGGGGCTGTTCCACGTCCGCAGAAGCGCAGATACAAGGTCAGTGATAAACCCGGAAAGGGAAGAAAGAAACCCAAGGTTTCTTCTCTTGGGGATAAGCGGTTTGGAAGGTCAAGGGAAACTGAAAAAACAACGCCGAAGGCCATCAAACGCAAAATCCGGGTTCAGGATGGAATCGTGTTATCTGAACTTGCCAAGAAAATGGGTGTTAAGGCGACGGAAGTTATTAAGAAGCTTATGGAGTTTGACGTGATGGTGACCATTAACCAGGTACTTGACATGGACTCAGCTTCTCTGGTCGCTACAGAATTCAACTATGAGGTAGAGTCGGTTTCAATTGAAGAAGAAACAATTTTTGAGGAAAAATCAACGGATCTGGAAAAGGATCTTATTCATAGATGTCCTGTTGTTACAGTTATGGGTCATGTCGACCATGGTAAGACGTCTCTTCTTGATACCATCAGAAATGCAAGTGTCGCTGATGGGGAAAAGGGAGGGATAACACAGCACATCGGTGCTTATCGCGTGGTCACCGGGCATGGTGATATTGCGTTTGTGGATACGCCCGGTCATGCTGCGTTTACCGCCATGCGGTCAAGGGGTGCCCAGATAACAGATATCGTCATTCTGGTGGTTGCGGCGGAAGAAGGACCGAAACCCCAAACGATCGAGGCAATAAATCATGCCAAGGCAGCCGGAGTCCCCATTATTGTTGCGATAAATAAAATTGATAAGCCGGAGGCAAACCCTGAAAAGGTGAAACAGGAACTTTCCGGACAGGGGCTGGTTCCTGAGGATTGGGGCGGTGATGCCATCTTTATGGAGGTCTCTGCAAAAAAGAATATCGGTGTAGACAAACTATTGGAAATGGTGATCCTTCAGGCAGAGATGCTGGAGCTCAGGGCGAATCCGAATAAGCCTGCAAAAGGCGTGATCGTAGAGGCCAGGTTGGACAAAGGAAGAGGTCCTATTGCTACAGTTCTTGTTCAGGAGGGGACCTTGAAGGCGGGAGACTCATTTGTCTCAAGGCAGAATTCCGGAAAAATAAGAGCGCTTATCGGCGATAGAGGTCAGGTGCTTAAAGAGGCGGGTCCGTCCACACCTGTGGAGATACTCGGATTTTCCAGCGTGCCCGAGGCGGGAGATGCTTTTCTTGTCGTTGATGATAAAAAAGCCAGACAGACCAGTGATTACTGGCAGCAGAAAAAACGGGAAGGTGATCTGAAAAAGGATGCCGGCGTTTCACTTGAGAATTTTATGAGTGCGGTTGGAGAAGGGGAGAAAAAAGAACTTCGGATCATTGTTAAGGCAGATGTTCAGGGGTCTGCAGAGGCATTAAAGGCATCACTTGAGAATCTTACCAGTGATGAGGTCAGGCTGAACGTGCTGCACTCTTCTGTGGGTGCGGTAAGCCTGAATGATGTCATGCTTGCAGCCGCTTCAAATGCAGTTATTGTTGGTTTCGGTGTCAAGGCGGAGGCTAAGGCAAGGGCCTCTGCAGAGTCTGAAAAGGTGGATATCAGGCTTTATGATGTTATTTATGATGTTGTTGATGAGATCGAGCGTGCGATGCTTGGACTCCTTCCGCCAAGAATTATAGAGACAAAATCGGGTAAAGCCGAAGTGAAACAGGCTTTTGAGATTTCAAAGTATGGAACCGTTGCCGGCTGCATGGTTGTTGAAGGAAAAATTTTAAAGGGATCCAGGGCACGTGTTATCCGGAACGAGGATGTTATATATGAAGGCGAGATAACGTCACTGAAGAGATTTAAGGATGACGCCAAAGAGGCCCTGTCCGGTCAGGACTGCGGTATTTTCCTGGGGGATTATGATAAGTTCCAGGAAGGTGATGTGATAGAGTCTTTTCTGGTGGAAGAAGTTGCCCGGACTTCATTGTAGGTAATAGAATTCATGAAAAGTTCTTATCAAAGATCAGACCGGGTCGCAGATGTTATAAGAAGAGAAGTATCAGATATTCTTTTTCGCGAAGTGAAAGACCCGCGCTTGAGTTTTATAACGATCACAAGCGTTGATCTGGGAAAGGATCTGAGAAATGCAAGGATCTACTATACTTCACTGAAAGAGGCGGAAGAGCTTGAAGAGATCGGGAAGAGTCTGAAAAAAGCAGTCGGTTTTGTTCAAAGAAAACTGGGGAAACGTGTTCATTTGAGATATTTGCCCCAGCTTTCATTTGTTTATGATGCTTCTCTAAAGTACGGAAGTCATATGGACAGTATACTGGGCAAAATAGAGGAAGAACTGAGCGAGAAAGAAGAAGAATTGGGCGGAGAAGAGGAATAGACTTTTTATTTTATGGACGGAATTATAATAATAAATAAATCCAGCGGACTCTCCTCCAGCAGGGTCGGCCTAAAGGTTAAGAAAATGCTGGACTTAAAAAAAGTAGGTCACCTTGGGACGCTTGATCCCATGGCAACAGGTGTGCTTCCGTTGTGCGTTAACGAAGGCACAAAACTGGCCCAGTTCCTTTCTGAGGCGGATAAGGAATATGTGGCGACGCTTAAGCTTGGAGAGGAAACGGATACCCAGGACAGTGAAGGAACTGTTCTGAAAAGTATTGATAAGATACCTTTAGACAGTGATGTGATTAAAAAAGTGATACAGGGATTTAAAGGGGAAATATTTCAGCTGCCGCCAATGTATTCTGCGCTAAAGCACAAAGGGGTCCCTTTATATAAACTTGCAAGAAAAGGTGAAAGTGTCCCCAGACAGGAAAGAAGAGTTGTCATATATGAAATAGAAGTTCTTGAGATAGACATCCCCTACGTGACATTTCGTCTTGTCTGTTCAGGCGGTACTTATGTGCGAACGATCTGTCATGATGCGGGTCAAAAGCTCTCCTGCGGGGCTCATATGACGAGTCTGCAAAGAGTCCGCAGCGGTTCGTTTCACATCAGCCAGGCCCTTGATGTCGAGGATATTGAAAACAGCAGCTGTAAGAGTATTATGCAGGAATATCTGGTATCTCCAAAAGATGCGCTTATCCGGCTGGCGGAGGTGGTGGTCACAGAAGAACTGGTTCTTAAAATAAAAAATGGTGTCCAGGTCACCGTTGCGGATATCCGTGAACTGGAATTACCTGATTTTAAGATGGATCAGAAAATTAAAATCATATCACCTGACGGAGCACTGGTGGGTGTAGTTGAATCTCTGGCGGATAAAGAAACTTTTTTGTCTGAGGCTAAACCGGAGGATAGGGTGTTTAAGACTCTGAGAGTCTTTGCTGTCGGGGAATAAAACAATAAAATAAGAACCAATAGATATAGAACCATTGAGGTAAGAGAGGAAAAATCTATGGCATTACAAACACAGCAAAAACAGGAAATTATCAATAAGTTTAAAACCAGTGACAATGATACCGGTTCTCCTGAAGTTCAGATCGCACTTCTGACTGCCCGTATCGAGTATTTGACCACACATTTCAGTGCCTATAAAAAAGACCATCATTCAAGAAGAGGTCTTATTCGGGCGGTAAATCAGAGAAGAAAACTTCTGGATTATCTGAAAAGTAAAAATGTGGATAAGTATAAAGAAATATTAAAAGAGCTGAATCTCAGAAAGTAATTTTTGAGAGAAAATGGATGCCCTGGTTTTCCAGGGTACTTCCTTAATAATTCATGAGGTGAAGAATAATGAAAGAGTGTGTAACCCTGGAATGGGGAGGAAGACCACTTGTCCTGGAAACCGGACGGATGGCAAAACAGGCGGATGGAGCGATACTTGCTTCGTATGGAGAAAGTGTAGTTCTGGTGACTGTTGTTGCGTCAAAAAAACCCAGAGAAGGCGCTGATTTTTTTCCGCTATCGGTTGATTATATGGAAAAGACCTATGCCGCAGGTAAGATCCCCGGCGGGTTTTTTAAAAGAGAGGGCAGACCCGGTACCCGGGAGATACTTTCCGCCCGTTTTATAGATCGGACACTCCGGCCGCTTTTCCCCGACGGTTTTTTAAATGAAGTGCAGGTAATAGCAACAGTGCTGTCCGCCGATGAGGAGAATGACCCGGATATTCTTGCTATTTCAGCAGCTTCGGCTGCACTTGAAATATCAAATATTCCTTTTGCCGGTCCAATAGCCGGTGTTAAGGTCGGAAGAATCAACGGTGAATTTGTGATTAACCCTTCGACTGAAATGTCTGAGGAATCTGAGCTTGAAATTGTGGTGGCCGGGAGTCAGGATGCGATTGTCATGGTTGAAGGAAGCGCGGAAAATGTATCTGAAAAGGTTCTTCTTGACGCGATTATGTTTGGTCATGAAAGTATTCAGGGTGTGCTTAAGATACAAAAGGATCTGAAGTCCCGGGTCGGTAAAGAAAAAATTATTTTTACCCCGCCTGTTATTGACTCAGAGATAGAGAAAAAGGTCAGAGAAAAGGCGACTGAGCCGATGCGTTCGGCATTAGCTATTTCTGCAAAACTGGATCGATATGATAAACTCAGGGAAATTCGTGAATCGGTTATTGAAGAAGTTACGGCCGAACATGAAGACGGCGGCGGACAGATCCGGGCCGTTATTGAAAAAATCGAAAGTGAGCTCATCCGGGGCCAGATCATAACCGAGGGTAAAAGGATCGGGGGCCGCACACCGGTTGATATCAGACAGATCGACTGCGAAGTGTCGGTTCTTCCGAGGACCCATGGGTCATCGCTTTTTACCCGGGGTGAGACCCAGGCAATGGTTGCGGTAACGCTCGGGACCGCAGGAGATGAACAGCGGATTGATTCTCTGGCCGGTGAAAGCCGGAAAGCGTTTATGCTTCATTATAACTTTCCGCCTTTTTCTGTCGGGGAGGCACGTTTTTTAAGGGGAACCAGCCGGCGTGAGATCGGACATGGTTTTCTGGCTGAAAAAGCAATAGCTCAGGTACTGCCCTCTGCTGAAGACTTTCCCTATACCATCAGGATTGTTTCCGAAGTGCTTGAATCAAACGGTTCATCTTCAATGGCATCGGTATGCGGAAGCACGCTTTCGCTTATGGATGCGGGTGTTCCGATCAAGGCGCCGGTTGCCGGAATTGCCATGGGACTGATACAGGATGGAGACAATATCATTATCCTTTCTGATATCCTGGGTGATGAGGATCATGTGGGCGATATGGATTTTAAGGTTGCCGGTACAAGAGAAGGTATAACCGCCATACAGATGGACATAAAAATTGATGGGTTGACTTCAGCTATTCTTGAAAAGGCTCTTGAACAGGCAAGAACGGGCCGTCTTCACATCCTTGATAAAATGCAGCAGACCATAAAGGATCCAAGAGATGATCTTTCGCCGAGGGCTCCGAGAATAGAGATCGTCAAGGTCAGGCCGGATAAGGTAAGTATCATAATCGGTCCGGGCGGTAAAAATATTAAAAATATCATCGCAACAGCAGGTGTAAAGGTGGATGTGGATGATGACGGAAACGTGATGATCGCTTCTCCGGATAGGGAATCCATTGAAAAAGCGATTGCCATGGTTAAGGGTTTGGTAGAAGAGGCTGAAGTCGGCAAGATCTATGTTGGTAAAGTCCAGAAAATTATGGATTTTGGCGCCTTTGTTGAAATTATGCCGGGTACTGACGGTCTGGTTCATATCTCGCAGCTTGATAATGAGAGGGTTCAGAATGTCAGAGATATCCTGAAAGAGGGAGACGAGGTGCTGGTCAAGGTGCTTGAGATCGATACTCAGGGCAAGATAAGACTGAGCCGGAAAGCTGTTCTTAACGAAGATATAAATAAGTATAAAAAATAAAGTATTTACGGATATGATAAATAAGACCGTTCTGGGTAACGGGGTCAGGATTGTAACAGAAAAAGTGCCTGCGGTACATTCTGTTACAATCGGCATCTGGGTGAAGACAGGATCAAGGCATGAAAATGGCAGCGAGAGCGGACTTGCGCATTTTATAGAACATATGCTTTTTAAGGGAACTGAAAAGCGCAGTGCCTGTGAAATTGCAAGGGTAATTGATTCTGTTGGCGGTTCCATCAATGCGTTTACCTCCAAAGAGTATACCTGCTTTTATGTGAAGGTGCTGAGGCAGCATTTAAGCCTGGCGGTAGACCTTCTCTGCGACATAATTTTCAAGTCGGTTTTTAATGAGGAAGAGATCGAAAAAGAACGTAATGTGATTTTTCAGGAGATCAGTATGGTCCATGATACGCCTGATGATTATGTTCAGGATCTCTTCATTCAGTCCTATTTCGGGAACCATCCTCTGGCATCGGCAATTCTGGGTGAGGTTGAAACTGTTCAGGCCTTTAAACGAAGAGATATTGTCGACTACTTCACTGAAAAACACCTTGTTCCTAAAAAGATAATTATTTCAGCTGCCGGAAATATCGAGCATGAAGAAGTGCTTGCGGAAGTCGTTAAAAGATTCGACCATTTAAAAGACGCTGACTCAGAGACCGATTCCTTTCTTTTCACCCCTGAAAGAAAAGTATCCTATCATTTTAGAGAGCTTGAACAGGTACATATTTGTCTCGGGACGATAGGATATTCCCAGGAGGATGATCAAAGATACCCCCTTTATATTCTGAACGCGGTTCTTGGCGGCAGTATGAGTTCAAGGCTTTTTCAGGAGATCCGGGAGAACCGCGGTCTGGCTTATTCTGTTTTTTCATTTACCTCGTCTTTTATAGATACCGGTATGTTTGGTATTTACCTGGGAACAACAAAAGAAAATGTCAAAGAGTCCCTCAGCATTGTGATGCGGGAATTAAACAGGATCACCGATGTCGAAGTTAACGGTTTTGAGTTGACAGATGCAAAAGAACAGCTTAAGGGAAATATGCTTCTTTCCCTTGAAAGCACAGACAGCAAGATGAGCCGTATTGCAAGGTCTGAAATCTATTATGATGAATATGTTCCGATCGAAGATATTATTGAAAAAGTGGATGCTGTAAGCGCTGAAGAAGTTCAGGAAGCAGCAAAAAATATATTCAAAGATGACCTTTTTACCTTTACCTTTCTGGGCCCGGTAAAAGAAAAAGACATCTCTTCCGATATAATCCTTCTATAAAAAAACAGTCCTTTCACATTATTTTTTATAAATTATTTAATCGGGAAGTTTTACCAATTCAACCCGCCTGTTTTTGGCCCGTCCTTCCTTGGTGGTATTTGACATGACGGGTTTTTCTTCTCCGAATCCCTTTGGAATGAGTCTGCTATCATCGATCCCGAAAAGCCCGAGATAAGAAACAACGGTTTCAGAACGGTTCTGAGAAAGTCTCAGGTTATAGTCGTCTGCTCCCTGATCGTCGGTGTGTCCCTGAACCTCAAGTTTCAGGTCGGGATAATCTTTCAGCAGGGTGACCACATGTTGAAGCTGCTTGGTGGAATCGGTCTGCAGCGTGGCTTTATCAAGATCAAAGAATATTCCATGGAGCTGGACACGTCCATCAGTGTCCAGGGCCGCTTTCATCTCGGCAGGACCAAAGGCCAGGCTTTTTTTAAACCCGGCCACTTCGATAATACGAAGGTCCTGCTGGGATTTGTTCCAGATATGGACTTCACACCAGGTGATGCTGCCGTCATCACCGGGCAGGGTAAAGGTCAGGTATCCCTGGTTTTCGTAAAGAACCGTACCGTTTTTTTCCAGTGCTGCCTGTTTGTAGTTTTCCCGGTACTCCAGAATCGAATGTTTGGACTCCCATTTTCCCTTGTCGTCGAAGAGGCGGTAGGTGATCTTCCAGAATTTGCCCTGGACCGGTTTCTTCGATCTTTTACCGCTCTTTGAATCTGTGATATGGAAACTGTATTCTGCAAAATTCTGGTAGACGGCTTTCGGGATGAGAACGGATCCGGGGAAAGGGCGGATCAGAGGATGCTCTTTTGCTGAATTTGCGTGAACCGGGATAACGGGAATACTCAAGAGAATAAAAATAAATAATGTCTTAATACGTTTCATGGGTCTTTCTCCTGTTCTTTAAATTTAATTTATTGGAATTCTGAAATTTTAACATGATTTTTCCATAATATAGTCATCCATCACAAATCCGCCCCCGATATCTTTCACCTCTGAATAAGCCTTGATAAAGCCTTTCTTCAGGTACCATTGAATGGTGTTGGCATTGTATTTATTGACCGTTAAAAATATTTTTTTCAGGCCGCGCTTTCGGCAGATCTCCACAATAAAATCAAGGGCTTCATTGCCGACCCCGATCCCGCGATGGTTTTTCTTGACATAAAATTTGCTGATCATCAAGGTTGACTCCGCCGGATCCGGCACCAATCCAATATATCCTGTATGACCATAGTCAACACGTAACAGGTAGTATTCAACCCCTTCCTCTATTTGTTTGGAAATCGCGCTTTTGCTTTGAAACTTGTCCAGCATATAATCAACCTGGGCTTTTCCAATGATCGGTACAAAATGATCATTCCATATCTCTTCTGCTAACTCAGCAACAATCGATATTTCATTTTGTTCTTTAACTGCCGTAACTTTAATCATATCTTTCCCGTCTGTTTTTCAGGTTACGCTGCCGGTCTCAGCCACGGTATGCCGTTCGATCAACTGAATAGCTGAATGCCTGTTTCCTTATATTATCTTTCAGGTTTTACTGCTGTCAAGAGTTAACCTTCTGTTTTTCTTTATTCGAATCAAAAAAACGGGATGATGTCCACTGCTGTACTTTTTGCATCTTCTACCGTCACGATAGCTTTTCCGGGCAGATGCAGAAACTTTCCGACCCATAGGCGGTACTTTCCGCTTTCAAGATTATTGAACACGAAAGCCCCGTTATCGTCCGTATAGGCTTTCAGGTCTGTTCCCTTGCTGGACATACTCTTTAAAGTAACTGTGGCCCGGACCAGGGGGAGAATACCCCAGATCTTAACGGTTCCCGTGATAGAAGGTTTTACAGGCTGATCATGATCTATGGTAACCGGACCATCATACATGGACAGATACTCACAGGGGGGGCCCACCGTATAATAACCTGTGTGTTCTGTGAAAATATTCGCGATTGTTGTGACCGTTTTTTCACCTCTTCGGCAGATCGTGTCATTTGTGGATTCACCGCCTGAGCTGTCGTTTAAGATCTCCCAGCAGGTTTCCAAATCGTAGGTATCAAAGGCGGGCAGGATTTCCATGAGTCTTTCATAACGTGCCCGGGATGATAGGACAGACGTTTTTTCCAGATCTTCGATGCTTCGGGGTGAAAAGTCATTATCAAATTCATTTGTGTGCCCCAGCCAGGTCACACCTTCTTTCAGCTCCTGACCGTATGTCACCTTGATCTCATCCGAACAAACCTGAAGCCTTACCATGGAAGCGTCCTTAAAATCCACGAGTAGAAAGTTGCATGTAGCATATCCGTAAGTACCGCCCGCATCCAAAAAATCTGTGAAGCTGTCCACGGCCTGGGTCAGGTTGTCGCTTTCTGTCATTATCTGGCGGGTCTTTAAAAGCATTGGCAGCCCAGCCATTGGATTTTTATTACGGCCCCCGACATTATAGACAAGGGCCAAGCCTTTTTCATTGATGGCAAGTGACGCGCCACCAGTATTGCTTTTTTCGCCTGCCCAAGCTGTGATTGAAAAGGTTTGATGAAGGAAGCCAATGCACGAAGTTTGTCAGTAGTGAATGGGGTTGCATGCATTAAGTTCTGAGTGGTTTATAAGGAGTGCGTCGCCTGGGTGCCAGTGCTCGTGTGTTAAAACAGCTTGAAGAAAATCCTTGAATCCCTGCAATTCTGCGTCGCCATAAGTTCTTACCTCAAGGAAATCATCACAACAGAGAATCTCATATTTCATGAAATTTACCTTTCTAACGCTGGAGCTGTGCCTATAACCATTATCTTACTTTTGAGAGGTGTTTGCCATGGGTCTTTTATATGATTATCACGCAGCTTTAAGCGCGTCGGTCGGAATCGTGCCGCGCAAATGACGCACATTTGTGCGAAGTTAAGCGGCATGTATCCAAAATAATCAACTTAACGCCCGAGAGACCCCGTAGGGGGCTCCTTCTCAAGCGACTTGTTAGAAAAAATTAATTAGTATGGTGTCTCCGGATTTACTATTTTTTCCATTCATATCTTTGTGTTGAAAAATCAGGAAACTTTTCTTTTAAAATAACATGATACGGCGTAACCTTAATGAGATTAAGTGCCTCAATTCCCTTTTTAATCAGTGTGTTGCCCTTCTGCACGGACAAGTTCTGTGCTTCTATATAAGAACCGGCCATATTTTGTGCCACCGTATCCAGCTTCCATTTGCGTATTTTAGCCCTAAACAGCCGCGAATTGCTTCTTACCGTAATGAGCTCGGCTGTAGCAAAAATTTGCAGGTACTGCTGGAATTTCGAGTGGTCGGTCGGCTGATAAATAAAAGCGGAAACCTTTTCATTCCGTTTTATATTTGCTATTTTACCGCCTGGCTCTCCGAAAACATAGAGCGTAAGTTCTTCATTGAAAAATTCCACCGCCGTGGCACGGGGGGCATCTTTATATGATGTGGCAAGGACGAGCCCATTGCCGTGCTTAATGCCGCAGCTGTACGGGCCCGGCCGGGGATCAACCTGTCCGGACATCTTATTCAGATATGCTATGATTTCTTTCTTGATTGCCGCTTTTGATCTCAGCCTTTGCATGAGTGTTGGTCCTTTCTTCAAAAGTTTATTCCCATGGTATGAGCACGTTAATTGGGGGTAGCTATCAGCCGCGCGGGCTACGTAACCGGTTGGTACTCAAATTTGCCATTGATAAAGGCCAAAAGCAGACATGCCCCCTTTATATATTCAATGCTGGAGCTGTGGCGCGTGATTTTAAGCGCGCCGATTTTTCCAGCGATTCGTTAGGTTAATTATTTAATATTTAGGTTTGACCCTATTTCCCTTCTCCCGCATTAACCACACATAATGATCCAAAATCCAGACAGCTGTTATTCTGCTTCAACAAGGATTTCAGATTAAACTTCACCAATAATATTTTCCTCAACTTTGAATTTTTCAAAATCGATTATTTTTTCAGCTAAGTCCGGACGTTCTTTTCTGATCCGGGGCATTTGAGAATGAATAAATTCCAAAATCGTATTCCCGAACTTAAAATGGTTTATATAGCCGTCCAAAAAAAGTCCATCTGCAAGGCTTATCACATAATTCAAATTTTCCTGACCCAGATACCCGAAAATAAAACCCTTCCAGGTATCCTGCAGGATCTGCGGATCGTTGAACTCAAAAGATTCTTTCCAAAAACGGTTATAGTGTGCGAATCCGTCATCACCGCTTTCGGCTGCCGCTACCGCCTTGGCTGCTCTATAGCCACACATGATAGCTCCCTGGTTCTCAGCCTCCTGAAACGATGCTGCATCACCAAGCAGTATTACCCTGTTGCGTGCGGGTGATTTAATTGGTGACCAGATACTCCATTTACAGCCCATCTTTTTTATAAGGCGCGCCCCGGAGAGCAGTTCTTTCACCGTCGGATGCTCAAGGAGGCACTGCATCGCCCCATGGCAACTCAGATTGCTTCCCTTTGGTATCAGTGCGCAGATTTCATACACATTATGATAACCGCCAAAATCGGGCTTGTGCAGCATGTATCCTGAGACGCCGTTAAATCCATCACCCACAAACTGGACCCAGGCGTCAGGGTACGGAGTTTTAACATCAGCATAATAGTGTTCCAGTAACGGTGTGCGCATGATCAGCTTTCTGGAATCGTTTAGGCCTAATGACGCTGCAACCCGAGAATCAACGCCATCAGCAGCAAAGAGGTAGTCAGCTGTCACCCATTCCTGGGATTCCCGGTGCCGCAGCAGGGCCTTAACGCCGTCTTCAGACTCCTCGATTCCCAGGCAGGTTGTCTCAGGCCTAACCTCCACCCCAACTTTTTCAACCACTCCCAGCAGGTCTTGTAGTAACTGCTGTTTATTGATTACCTTGCCCAAGGGTGTCAGCCTTTTTCCCATAACCATGCTATGGCCTTCAGCGGTAATACGCACGCTGCGATACAAGTCAATCACCTCGCCTGTGTAAGGGATGCAAAAATCATTACGATGAAAATATATCTTCTCCTCATCAAATGTCCATCCCTCATTGTGGAAACCCGGTTCCAGCAGCCACATTGAGCAGCAGGGCCTGGTCTGTCGTGAAATATTTTTTTTGGTATCCACCAACAGAACGGAAAACCCTTCCTTAGCAGCCATCATCGCTGCTGTCAGCCCAGCCGGTCCACCCCCTACTACAATAATGTTATATCCCCGATGGCCACCCAAAATCCCCCACCTGTGGCCACTTGAAAATCCCCCACCCACAGCATTTGCCTGAGATATAAAAAAAGTCTCAAAAAAGCTTCACAAATTGGCGGCAGAACGTTACAAC
>Ga0222696_1000276_pt1 | contig 30971 bp, 31 predicted proteins | sample AntAcemetage1400_FD_179817 | JGI IMG/M metagenome (GOLD analysis project Ga0222696, IMG submission 179817) | Saline water microbial communities from Ace Lake, Antarctica - #1400 | ecosystem: Environmental > Aquatic > Non-marine Saline and Alkaline > Saline | place: Antarctica: Ace Lake... | reverse complement strand
GCACTTACTTCACCCATAGATCCTCCCATTTCACCCATAAGTCCTTGTGTATAAGTTGGTAGCTCGGGAGTTAGTTCTGAAACTGTTTTGCCGGCGTCCAGACCTTCTTTGAGGATACCAAGCGGTGTAGCTCCGGTTATAACATCGGCAAGTCCATCAGTTATTGGAGTTGGTTTAGGCCATGATGTCATTTGTACAGGAAACGACACAAGTAGAAATACACGTGCAACAAGTGCCGGGTTAAAAACATTTTTTCCTAATCCGCCAAACGACATTTTCGCCATGCCAATTGCCACTAACGCACCTATTATAATTATCCAACTTGGTAAATTAGAAGGTAAGTTTAGCGCCAGCAATATTGCTGTTACTAATGCCGACCCATCATTGATTGTTATGGGACCCTTAATGAGATATTTTTGTATTACCCATTCAAAAAATAAACTTGCTATAATGGCAATCAGAAAAACCCTGATAGCATCAACACCAAAAAAATAAATTGAAAAAAGCATTGTTGGTATCATAGCAATTACAACACCATACATTATTTTTTTTGTCGATTCATCCCCGTGAATATGAGGTGACCCTGAAACCGTGAACTTATTCATTTAATATTTGTTATTTATTATTTATTATTGACCAACAATCAATATTCTATATTTAATTATCAATCATCAATATTCAATCATCAATTCTTCCCTCTATTTCTTATAATTTGACCAACCTTTAGCTTGCCTAAACGCAGGTAATCCAGTAAAGGAATTCCGGCAGGGCATGAATACTGACATGATCCACATTCAATACAATCCATAATTGACTCGTTTTCGGCCATCTCGAAATTACTAAGCTTGCTGGCTTTTGATAATAGATATGGTTCTAATCCCATCGGACAAACGTAAGTACATTTCGAGCATCTAATACAGGGACTTTCAATACTTCGTGAAGACTCTTCTTTTTTCATTAATAAAACTCCCGATGACCCTTTTACTATAGGTACATCTAGTGAAGTAATAGCTTTTCCCATCATGGGGCCACCACCAATCATCTTACCTGTATTACCAGGAAGACCTTCCGCGGCCTCAATTAATTGACCTATTGGAGTGCCTATTCTTGCAAGAAAATTTGAAGGTCTTTTAATAGACTTTCCCGTTACTGTAACTATTCTTTCAATAAGGGGTTTGTTTTTTTGAACTGCTTCATAAACTGCAAATGCTGTACCTACATTTTGTACAACACACCCAACCTCAATTGGTAACTTACCTGAAGGCACTTCTCTATTTACTGACGCCTTTATTAATTGTTTTTCGCCACCCTGAGGATATTGAACTTTTAGTGTTTGAACCTCTATACCATCATAAGGTTTCACAAGCTCGCGCATGTGATTAATTGCATCTGGTTTATTATTCTCAATACCAATAAATGCCTTATTAACATTAAGAGCTATCATTAGGAGGCGTGTGCCAATGATGATTTCCTGACCTTTTTCCAGCATTAAACGATGGTCGGCAGTTAGGTAGGGTTCACATTCAACACCGTTAATTATAAGGTATTCAGCAATTTTCCCGGGAGGTGGCATCAGTTTTACATAAGTAGGAAACGTTGCTCCACCCATACCTACAACTCCGGCATTTTTGATTTTTTCAATTATCTGCTTTGAATCAAGAGTAATCTCACTAACAATATCTGTTGAGGTATCAATGCTTTCATCCCATTCATCACCTTCAACATTTATGATAATTGCCGGTCTTTTGTATCCGGATCCATCAATAGCATTGTCAATTTTAAAAACTTTACCTGATACCGGTGAGTGAATAGGTGTTGATATAAAACTGCTTGCTTCAGCCAATAGTTGCCCAACTTTTACCATATCACCTTTTTTGACAACAGGTTTTGAAGGAGCACCAAGATTCTGTCCTAATGGTACAATTGCCTGTATTGGTACAGGTATAGTTTCAATTGGCGCATTTGAGGATAATTTATTCTCTGCAGGATGAATTCCTCCTAATGCAAATGTGCGTAATATTCCCATACTATCAGATTTATTCTTTATTATCTGTATTATCAACCTGCTTATCAGCAATTACTTTCTCAGCTTTTTTTGCTTCTTGTCCAATATCTTTTGTCTCTGATGTTTTTTCAGTTGTAAGTACCGAAGGATTATCAGTTATTGATTTTCTTGAAATCGATTTTTCGGATGAAGGAGCTTCAATCTTTGGTTTTTCAGGTTTAGGTTTCCTTGGTCTGAAATTTATTTCGTGAATAGCATTTGTTGGGCATACTTCGACGCATTTTCTGCAAAGTGTACATTTTGAGAAGTCAATATATGCAAGGAAGCTGGTTATGGTGATTGCATCAAATTTACACACTTTCTCACATTTACCACAGCCAATACAAGCAACAGCACAGTTTTTCTTAGCAGGCGCACCTTTCTCTTTATTTATACATGAGACAAAAATTCGTTTGTCTTTGGGACCACGTTTTCGGAGCTCAATAATGTCTCTGGGACATGCAATTACACATGCATTACATGCGGTACATTTATCATTTACTTCAGGTAAGCCCGTTTCAGGGTTCATGTGGATAGCATCAAAATCACAGGCATCCACACAATCACCCAAACCAAGGCAACCATATTGACATCCACCTTCGCCTGAATAAAGTGCATGTGCAAAAGCACAAGATGTTACCCCTTCGTAGTTTACTTTTCCGGGTGAATTAGTGTTGGAACCATTGCACCTTATTACTGCAATACGAGGTTCTGTTGCCTCAACCTCAAGTCCCAGAATACTACCCACAACTTGAGCTACATCATTGCCCCCAACCGGACAATTTAATCCATCAAGGTTTCCTTTTTCTTTTGCTGATTTAACAGTAGCTTCTGCAAAAGCTCTACATCCCGGAAATCCACATCCACCGCAGTTAGCTGATGGTAGGGCCTCTTCAACTTCATCAATCTTGGGGTCTTCAAAAACTTTAAATTTATTGGCAATAAAGTACAGGATAATGGCTGCTATTAAACCAAGTCCGCCAAGTGCGCTAATTGCAATTATTATTATATTATCCACCGCAATTCGTTTTTAATTTTTTTCAAATTCAGTTATTTGATATCTGAAGATACAAAATTAAAATAATTAGAGTTACTGTGAAAAATGAAACAGCAAACCATAATGCATGTAACACATATATTATCAGTAAGTTAACCAAGTGTAATGGAGTTGTTGTTACAAATAAGTCTAATTATAGATTTGATTATCAATAAGTTTCGTTGTTTGCTTAGAAAGACTCTAAATTAACATTTATGGTTAATTTAGAAAGATTATGGTCTGATATTATAATTAAATCTGGTTCCAAGATACTCTCTTAAGAGATATATTGTGAAATAATATGGTAATAGTAATGCTAATGACAGTATCCCGGCAATACCCTGGTCAAGACCCAATTCTATAAATATTATTAATCCTGTCAATAGTACCAAAAATGGAAAAACATATCCCAGCAGTACAGCCCATGTTCCCAACGATTGACTCATTTCGATGGTTACATTTTGTCCTACCTTATACTGTTCATTATTATTAATGTCAACTATTACAGACTTTTCTTCAACATCACTTACTGAACATGCTCCTTTTATTTCGCATGATGCACATGCAGATGTAACCATTATAGCAATTTCAATTCTATTGCTTTCAACTTTCTTTACAATACCGGGATGTGTAACAATATTTTTTTTCAAAATTACATAGCTTTTTATCTGTTGACAAAAGTAATTAAGTTAATTGAATAAGGAGTCAGGTGTGAGGAACCAGGAACCAGGAATATTTACAGTGGATAATATCTTGTCTCATGTATCTTGGTTCTTGAATCTTTACGGTGTAGAAATTGATACTGGTAATATCTTGCCATTGAAATGCTTATTGCCGGTTAATGCAAAATCAAAAATAAAGTCAGCCATTTCCGAAGCTGTTGTAGGCGCATTATAATTTGGGAATGCAGCGCTTAGCATTTCTGTTTGAACAGCACCAAGGGCTAAGGCATTGGTTGATATACCTTTGTCTTTTAACTCTTCGGCCAAACATTCGGTTAGCACAGCTAAAGCGCCCTTGCTTGCGCTATATAACGATAGTCCGGCAAACTTTGAACTTCCCTGCAATCCTCCCATACTGCTTATGTTAACAATGTGAGCTCCCTTATTTATAACAGGTAGCAAATCACGAATTAATTTGAATACACTTTTAACGTTTAGGTTGAACATATCATCAAAGTCAGCATCAGTTAACTTTTCAAAAGGTTTATTAATTAAAATCCCGGCATTGTTGATAATAATATCAATATTTTGCAATTTGTTAACTACTTCCGGCAGCAGATTTTCTTTAAAGTTTGTTTTACATAAATCAAGATTAAGATAAGTAAAACTCAAATTATCTTTATTACCCAATGAAGCTAATTGTTTGTCAAATGCTTTTGGAGTTCTTGATATCGCGATAATACTATGTTTCCCATCTTCAATAAATTTCTGACAAAGTTGGTGACCAATTCCTTTACTTGCTCCTGTTATTAATATGTTCATCAGTAGTTTTTTAGAAATTTTATTTGAATATAAATAAAGTACTATCTCTCATTTAATTGTTGCATTAAGGCATAGGAGTCGGTTGCATTGATGGTTAATGTGCCATAGTCGTCAACAGTAATAGAAATATTATATCTTGGATTATTATCTGAACCAAAATCAAAATTCATATATGCCGCACCTTTAATTGACTCAATATTATATTTCTCCGAAAGTATCAATGCATCTTTATAATCCTGACTTATTGGAATATTTGCCCTATTTGCGATTATTTCAGCTTGTTGTATTGCAACATTATATTTGCCTCTGTATATGAGGGTTATGGAGTTAAATCCTTCATTGTCATTTTTCTCAGAGGTTGATTGACTGTAGTCTTTATCAAGTTTCATTCCTGTTGGTGCGGTTAATCCCAATTGTTTTGCCCAGGCAGGTAAACCCTCTACCGGATGAAAATTAGATGTGATGGCAATTTGTCTTCCCAGTGTATTATTAATTTGGTCAAGTTTTTCAATAGCTTCCTCATCGGTAATTTTGCCTAAAGCTCTGTCTTCTTCAACTATATCAACGGTTATCTGTAAGCTATCCATTAAATTTAGAGTACTATCAAGCTTATTCATAGTATTGTTAAATGTGTTTAGATTTTGCTGAAAATTTTCATTCTCAGTAGTTTCTTGTTCATCACATGAATACAATAATATAGATAAAGGGATAAAGTATAATATTATTGAAGTTGGAAATCTTAATTTCATCGTAAATAATTTTATTCAAAAGTATAAAAACAAAAGTAGGTAAAGAGAATTAATTAACTTCCTTTGTTAAATTTATTATTTTTGACAATGTAAAGAGTGAATAGTAATGACGGAAAAAGAAAGATCGGCTGTAGCCGAATTAATTGTTCAAGCTTTTGCAGAAGATATAGGTGACGGAGATCATACGTCTTTGGCAACCATTCCTTTAGATGCTATTGGGAAGGTTGAACTAATAGCTAAAGATACTGGGGTCGTTGCCGGTGTTGAAGTTGCAGCAATGGTTTTTATAGAGCTGGACGAAGAACTTAAGGTTGATATTTTTATTAAAGATGGTAGTTCAATTGTACCTGGCGATAGGGTGATGACTGTTGAGGGTAGTTCCAGATCGATATTATCGGCTGAGAGAACAGCCCTGAATTTTATTCAAAGGATGAGTGGAATAGCAACTTTTACTAATAAGGTAGTTAATCAAATTGCTGATTTGAATACTAAATTGCTTGACACACGAAAAACCACTCCTTGTAACCGCATTGTTGAAAAACTAGCTGTAAGATTAGGTGGAGGTACAAACCACAGGTTTGGATTATTTGATATGATTATGATCAAAGACAATCATGTGGATTTTGCCGGTGGAATTAGTAATGCCATTAGTTCAACTCAAAGTTATTTGAAAGAAAAAGAAAAGAGCCTGAAAATTGAAATTGAGGTTCGAAATTTTGATGAACTTAATGAGGTAATTGATACTGGTGGTGTTGATCGTATAATGCTTGATAATTTTTCTCCTGCAGATTTAAGTAAAGCTGTTAATTTAATTGGTAATAGGTTTGAAACCGAAGCCTCAGGAGGTATTACAATTGATAATATTAGGAAATATGCCGAAACAGGAGTTGATTTTATTTCGGTTGGTGCACTTACACATCAGATAAAAAGTCTTGATTTAAGTTTGAAAACTATTGAAAATTAATGTGAAAAAGCTATTTAACAAAATTACTCTGAAGGTAAATAAACTAGGATATAGAATTAGCGAAAGGCTAAGGATTATTGTATTGCCAGGTTTTGATGGAATGCCTCTTTATGATGTTCTGGTTTTCTTTTTACGAGGGCTTTTTAAAGGTGTGCTTACCTATCGGGCAGCAGCTATTGCCTATAACTTTTTTTTGGCATTAATTCCTCTGATACTCTTCCTGTTTACATTAATTCCATATGTGACAACTAATAATTTTCAGAACACTTTACTGGAATTACTGGATGAGGTGATACCTTCAAACATTTATGTAATGGTTAAATCTACAATAGTTGAGATAATCAGTCGCCCCAAGAGCGGCCTACTATCATTAGGTTTTCTAATGGCTGTTTATTTTGCTACCAATGGTATTGATGCTGTATTGGAAGGGTTTAACCAAAGTTATCACAGGATTAAAACCTGGCCTTGGTGGAAGCAAAAGTTTTATGCCTTTTTGTTAATGACAGTAATTTCATTTTTGGGATTTGTTTCGATGATATTTCTTACTTCTGGTAAATTGATAATTACTACACTTGATAAATATGATATTATTTCAGGACAAGTAACAATGTATTTATTGCTTGTAATTCAGTGGTTTATAATTGTTGGGACATTGTTGTTAAGCGTTTCGTTATTGTATTATTTTGGGCATCGTAAGGATAAGAAATTTAAATACAGGTTCGTGTCTGCAGGATCAGTACTTTCGACAGGGTTGTTCATAGTGGGTGGCTTAGTCCTAAAGCTTTATTTTGAGAATTTCTCAAACTATAATGTATTGTATGGCTCAATAGGCTCACTAATAGTTTTGCTTGTTTGGTTATTTTATAATGCTCATATTATTTTAATAGGATTTGAATTAAATACAAGCATCAGGCGATCGAAAGAATTAGCACAGGCAAAATACAGGGTGATAAAATAGAGATAAAAAGAAAGTTGTCAAGGTTCTTGCTTCTCTAATTATGAAGATCGTTGATAATTATAAAAACTTTGTTATCATTTTTAACAAACTAATAAAAATGAATCTTAGATATATCTCAACTGTTACAATACTATGCTTACTATTTATCACCAGTCTTATTTCTGCACAAAACAAACAGAGTTATTCAGATAAACAGATTAATAATAATGATTCAACTATAATTAAGTCTGTAAACATTTTTGTTGATAACTGGCATAATCTTGCAGCAAATGCTGATTTTACTTATTTTGATAAAATTGCTGCTAATGGTATTTACATAGGGACTGATGCAACCGAGTTATGGACTAAGGATGAATTTTGTCGTTGGTCAAAGAAATATTTTGAACAAGGCAAAGCATGGAGTTTTACTGCCATTGAGCGCAATGTATATTTTTCAGATGATAAACAATATGCATGGTTTGACGAATTACTTGATACGCAAATGGGTGTTTGTAGGGCATCGGGAGTATTGCAAAAAAAAGCCATTGGTTGGGAAATTATGCACTATCACTTATCGGTTGCTATTCCTAATAAAAATATTGAGGAAGTGAAAAAGGTTATTGAAGAAAAGTAATTTGGAAAATGGAAGGTAAAAGTTGATGTTAATACTTACGATTCCCATCTTTTTATTTCTTCTTCTTATCCCATTTTTTCCGATGTGAGTCTTTCTTATTGAATTTCCCCTTTCCCTTAAACGAACTCTTTTTCCCCGTAAAAGGTGGACGTACAGGATTCCATTTTGGCCCTTCTCCAAGTTCAGGAGGTAGAGGAATTTTCATCACCTCATTTTCGATGAATTCTTCGATGCGCTTAAACTTGAACATATCGTCTTCATTAACAAGGGTTAATGCAACGCCTGTTGATTTAGCACGTGCAGTTCTACCAACACGATGTACATAGTCTTCAGCATCATTGGGGACGTCAAAGTTTATTACCAGGTCTATGTCTTTAACATCAATTCCACGACTAAGCACATCAGTAGCAACAATAACTCTGGTGTTTTTTGCTCTAAAATTTGATAATACTTCTTCGCGTTTATTTTGATCTAATGCTGATGATATTCCTTCAACACTTTTTTCTTTTTTTCTCAGTTCGCGCACTATATCGTTTACTTTTAACTTTGTGGAGCTAAAAATTAGCACACTGTTAATTTCAGGTTTGTTTTCGATAAGGCTACTAATAAGAGCAGCTTTTTGAGTATCATAAATTAAGTAAGCTGCTTGAAGTACACCTTCAGCAGGTTTTGATATTTCAATACTTACTTCTTTTGGGTTTCTTAATATTTTAGATGCTAGCTGTCTTATCTTAGGAGGCATTGTAGCACTAAACATAAGAGTTTGTCGCTTTTTTGGAAGGAACTCTATTATTTTTATGATATCATCAAAAAACCCAATATCCAACATTCTGTCAGCTTCATCTAATATAAGATGTTTAATATTATCAAATTTCACATATCCCATGTTAAGGTGTGAAATTAGTCTGCCGGGTGTAGCAACAATTATATCAGCACCTGAGGTTAATGCTCGTTTTTCACTATCCCAATCCGAACCGCTACCGCCGCCGTATACTGCTATGGAATCAACTGGTGTGAAATATGTAAATCCTTGTATTGCCTGATCGATTTGAATTGCTAATTCACGAGTTGGAACTATAATAAGCACAGTTGTTTCTTGCTTGTGGTTTTTAGTGAGATTGTTTAATACAGGAAGTACAAAAGCAGCAGTTTTTCCGGTACCTGTTTGAGCACAAGCAATAAGGTCATTACCTGCTAATATTTCAGGAACGGCTAATTCCTGTACCGGTGTTGCCTGCTCAAAACCCATAAAGGATATTGCTTCAAGCATTTGGTTGTTAAGCCCTAGTTCTTTAAAATTCATTGATTATTGTGTTAGCCTTTCAAAATAAGCCTTAATACCAATTAGTCACCAAAATAAGACTTAAAATCTTCATCTTTTCCATCTTATCTTCTTAAAGTATTTCTTTCGTAGCTATGGCTATGCAACAAATATTTTAAATCGATAAGCAGAAAAATATTTTGTTTTATAAGACTCATTCTGATAACTAATTGGTATAAGCTTATATTTGGCAAAGTTACGATTTATTGAACCCAATTTCTAATTGTACAATATTTGAAGTAATAGCATACATTTGCCGTTTAATTTTTTTGAAATGAAACTTGCAATTCTTACATGTTCCGAAATGCCAAATATGCTTCCATATGATAAGGAAGTGATTTCTATGCTTCAAAAACGAGGAGTTAATATTACTGTTTTTATTTGGGATGAGTTACTTTCTAAGAAAATAGATTTTCTGCTGGAGTTTGATGCAGTGTTATTGCGGACAATATGGGATTATTTTGAAAAAATTGATGATTTTTTAATCCTACTAGATTCTCTGGAGGCTTTAAATGTGCCCGTATTTAATCCAATTGATGTTGTACGTTGGAATATGGATAAGAAGTATCTTGCTGAATTACAAGATGAAGGGTTTGATATTATTCCAACCATTTTTAATTTTAATGGCGAAGATAACAGCTTTGCCAAAGCTGTATCAAATGGATGGGAGAAAATGATTCTTAAGCCAATGATATCAGGTGGATCATATCATACTTTTGTAATAAATTCAAACGAAGAATCAAAGTTTAACAAATTTATTACGGAGTATTATATTAATAGGCCCTTTATATTGCAAGAGTTTATTCCCGAAATATCGGAAGGTGAAATCTCTACATTAACGTTGTCAGATTTTTCTCAGCTAAATAAAGAATATTCATATTCAGTTATTAAAGTTCCTAAAAAAGGTGATTACCGTGTACAATTTAATTTTGGTGGAGTTTATAGCATTAGTGAAGTAGATCCTGTTATAAAAAGTATAAGTTCACAAATTACAAAGAGATTTGGAAACAGGCTATTGTATCAGCGATTAGACGGATTATGGCGTAACGGAAAATTCTTAATAATGGAAATCGAATTAATTGAGCCCGATTTATATCTTAATTTTAGCAAGGAGGCATTAAACTACTGGGTTGATAGTTTGGTAAATATTATTAAAATGAACTAATAATTATTTCAATTTTTTATTATTTCTATGCCTGTTTTTATCTCTTACTTCTTTCTTGATTAGATTCTTATTTAGCGCATCGGTTAAATCCACACCTGTTTGATTTGCAATACAAAGTAGTACAAAAAGTACATCAGCTAATTCATCTCCAAGGTCATAGTTTTCATCTGTTTTTTTAAAAGATTGTTCTCCATATTTTCGCGAAATAATTCTGGCTACTTCACCAACTTCTTCAGTTAAAATTGCCATGTTAGTTAATTCGTTAAAATATCTCACTCCGGTTGAATTAATCCAATTATCAACCAATTGCTGTGCTTCTTTAATAGTCATTTTCTTAAATTTGATAATATGCTCGTAGTGAGGCTAAAATAGTTAATTTTGCCAACCATATGGAATCAATTAAAGAATTTAAACAGGGAGTGGATTTTACAGCCAAAACGTTTGCGGGACTTGAAGATGCCCTTGCTGCTGAACTTATTGAGCTTGGTGCTGAGGATGTAAAAGTAATAAAACGTGGTGCTACTTTTCGCGGGGATGAGGAGTTGATGTACAAAATAAATTACCTTTCACGTTTGGCAGTAAGGATATTAAAGCCCATAGGTGTATTTGATGTTAAAAATGATGATCAGTTGTACGATAAAGTTCGTAAGATTAACTGGATGAATGTGTTTAAGTTAAATCAAACTTTTTCTGTTGATGCAAATTTGTTTTACTCGGAGCTTGATCATTCAAATTATGCAGCTTTGAAAACCAAAGATGCAATTGTTGATCAGTTTAGGGAAGTAACCGGAAAAAGGCCATGGGTTTCCAACGAAAATCCTGATATTTATATTGATGTGCACATAAGCCATAATGTTTGTACAATTTCTTTGGATAGCTCAGGCGAATCTTTACATAGAAGAGGTTATCGTATTGTTGCTGATAAAGCACCAATTAATGAAGTTCTTGCTGCAGGAATGATAAATTTGTCAGGGTGGAAAGGTGATTCTAATTTTTATGATCCCATGTGTGGATCTGGCACAATACCCATGGAAGCAGCAATGTTAGCAATGAAAATCCCGGCAGGTTATTATCGTGAAATATATGCTTTTATGAACTGGGATGGTTACAACGAAACTTTATGGAATAAAGTTAAGGAAGATGCTAACGAAATGATGGGGGAACTTGATTGTGAGATTTTTGCATCTGACCGTTCTGAAAAAGCCATTGCAATGGCAAAAAAGAATTTGAAGCATGCCGGATTACATAAGGATATTGATATTAAAGTTGCTTTTTTTGATAGTGTTGTTCCTGAGAAGGGAGGAATGCTTATAATGAATCCACCATACGGAATACGTATGGAAGAGCGTGGTGAACTTCGTGATTTATATAAAGGAATTGGGAATGTGCTTAAGCAAAATTTTATCGGTTTTGAAGCTTGGGTTATCAGTCCTAATTTTGATACAGCAAAATTTATTGGATTACGGCCATCAAAGAAGATTGCTTTATACAATGGCCCCATTGAAACACGTTTCTTGAAATTTGAGGTTTATGAAGGCACAAAAAGGTATGGAGATAACCCAAGTGACAGACCAGCTGATTCAAGAAAAAGAGATGTGCGGAAAAAAGATAATTTTGAAGGTTTTAAGACTTTTGGCAGGGGTGAGGATTCGCATAGAAGAGGTGATGATTCTCGTAGAAGGGGTGATGATTCGCATAGAAAAGGTGACGATTCTCGTAGAAGTGGTGATGATTCACAAGATTCAAGAAGTTTTAAACCGGAAGATCTCAAGCGAAATTATGCAAGGAAAGATGATGATGACTCAAATTCTGGAAACAGAAGAGGGGTTAATGAGGAGCGACGCAAAAATTTTGACAGACATATGGAGTCTCTTCGGAGGTTTACAAAAACAGACAGTAAAAAATCTGATACAAAGAAGTCAGGTAGAAAAAGAATTACAGTAAAAAAACCACCTAAGAAAGAAGATTAAGAAGGAAATCAGAAGTTAGTGATAATAACTTTTGACTTCCAACTTTCAACTTTCAACATTTAACTTCCAACTTCTAACTTCTTTACTTCTTCATCTCTTCAGCAAAATATTGATAAAACCATGTTAAGGTTTCAATGCCGTTATAGAAATTGTTTACCGGATAGTTCTCGTTTGGTGAATGAATAGCATCTGACTCAAGGCCAAATCCCATAAGAACAGATTTTATTCCCAGTTTATCTTCAAAAGTCGAAATTATAGGAATACTTCCCCCACTACGTGTAGGCACAGGAGTTTTATTATAAATCTTTTCAAAAGCAAGCTCAGCAGCTTTATATGCTTTTAGGTTAATTGGGCAAACGTATGCTTGTCCGCCATGTAACGATTCCACTTTTACTTTCACAGACTTTGGAGCGATGCTAACAAAGTAATTTTCAAACATTTTTGCAATCTTTTCATTGTTTTGGTCAGGAACCAGGCGTGTTGAAATTTTAGCGTAAGCTTTTGATGGAAGCACAGTTTTTGCACCTTCTCCGGTATAACCTCCCCAAATTCCACAAACGTCGAATGATGGTCGGATTCCTGTTCTTTCAATAGTTGTATATCCTGCTTCGCCTGATAGTTCTTCAACATCTATTGCTTTTTTGTATTCATCCACACTAAATGGAGCTTTGTTGAGCATTTCTCTTTCTTTATCAGATGCTTCAATAACGTCGTCATAAAAACCTGGCATTGTAATCTTACCATTGTCATCGGTCATGGCAGCAATCATTTTTGAGAGCACATTTATAGGATTAGCAACAGCCCCACCAAATATTCCTGAGTGAAGATCCCTGTTAGGTCCTGTAACTTCAACTTGCCAGTAGGCTAAACCACGTAGTCCTGTAGTGATTGATGGAATATCTTCAGCTATCATACCTGTATCAGAAACAAGAATAATATCGGCTTGAAGCATTTCTTTATGTTCATCACAAAAAGCACCCAGGCTTACAGAACCAATTTCTTCTTCGCCTTCAATCATGAACTTAACATTAGTTTTAAGCATGTTGTTCGCAACAAGAGACTCAAATGCTTTTACGTGCATAAAACCTTGTCCTTTGTCATCATCAGCACCACGCGCCCAAATTTTACCATCGCGAATTTCAGGCTCAAAAGGAGGTGATTCCCACAGATCAATGGGGTCAACCGGCATCACATCGTAATGTGCATAAACAAGTACAGTTGGTAATAAACTATCAATAATTTTCTCAGCATAAACTACCGGGTTACCTGCTGTTGACATTACTTCGGCTTTATCAACACCGGCTGCCAATAAACTTTCTTTATAATATTCAGCCATCCGAACCATATCGTCTTTATGGTCAGATAATGAAGAGATTGATGGAATACGAATTGCTTCGAACAACTCTTCCATAAATCGGTCTTTGTTATCATCAATATACTTTTTTACTTTTTCCATTTTTTGTTGTTTAAATTTTTTAAGGTGTAAAGGTAATAAGATTAGTTAAATTAGGAAGCTCGATTTACAAAATTCATATTATTAATAGCTATTAGATAGTATCTTTGTTTGAACATTTATTCGTGTACTATGGTGTGTTTACATAATGAATATTTTATTAATTTTAGCTGATCTAGTAAACCAAAATTAACATGAATAATAAATACCTTTTTGAATTACTTTATAAATCAAAAACTGAACAAGAATTAGATAAAGTCATAAATGATAATTCTAAAATCTTCAACCAAGAAAACTGGTATCCATTAGGGAATAATAAATCAAATTTCGGAGTAATTGAAAATCAACAGGCGTCTCCTATTGCTGCTTAAATTGAAAAAATTACTGACTTTTCTTTTTGGAATTATTAAGGAATACCATTTGAATAAAGGGTATTTGTCAAATACTGAAAAGACTGTTGCTGATTCTGTAATAATTTCTCTTGCTTCATTCCTAGAAAAAAATGGGCTAATATCCTTCCGCCAAATATTAATTTCAGTATAGTGCTGATATTCATATAGTTCACAATTCTCAGTTTTAAATATACTTTTGGTTTGATCAATTCAGACACCTATATTAGCATAAATGATTGTTCTTCTTGTAAAAGAACATTTAGTACATAGTTACATATAATTGTATCATATTTATCCTTTGATGTATCTTTAAAAAAATAAGGGTCGTATTCAATAATATCAAATCCTTTCTTTTTAAGTAAAACAACATCTTTTTCTAAACCACAACCAAATTTAAAAATTTTCCATGTAATTTATTCTGTTCAATTAAAACTGTTATTGGCAATGATATTTTTTTTCGATCTTTAATAGCCAAAGGAGAATTAGGATTATATGGACTTATAAATATCATTTTTCATAAATGAATGGATAAGTGAAACCTAAGTTTTTAGCCGTTTCAAACATAGGAACAATCTTTTGTTTTAATTGCATTTTAAATTCTGGAGTTTTATAATTATTTAATACTTCATTTGATAGACCTATAAGTGATGAATAATCCTCTAATAATTGATGATTACTATTTGAATAATGAAATTTGAATGCATCAAATTGTAAAATAGAAAATTTATTCAAATATAGCTCCAATGAAGGTAATCTATTGCTTTTTGCTGAGTTTGCCGTCTTTGTTGTTGGAATCAAATTCCATACTTGATCATGTGCTACAAATGTCCATGGTAAGAAATGATCTAAACTAAATGATTTAGAATCTAAAATTTCGTTTGAGTAAATACATTTAGTTTGTTTATGATCAAGATAAATTTTCCAATATAGTTTTGCTTGTCTCATATCCCTTTCTTTGGGCTTCTCAAGTTTTTCTGATAATCCGATAACATTTGGATTATTTCTCTGTAAAAATTTGATTAGATTCCATTTAACAAAATGGCGCAAGATTATTTGATTTGTTTGAAAATAATTATACCAGTTATTTGTAATGATTATTTCATTATTACCAAAATAATAAGGACACAAGTTTCTATTCGTTGCAGAATTTGCTAATTTTATTATTCGAGTATTAACTTGTGCATCAGGTAGACCAATTAATTCGTTTTTAAAAAATGGTCTAATGAAACGGAATGGCACCCATCTTAATAAGATATCAACTTTTTTGTAAATTTCATCTATTTCACTAAAATGCAATTTTTGGTTTATTTGTTCAAATAGAGAAGGGGAATTCGGAGAATTATCAACTTCTATTTTATTGCTAATTAAACATGCAATTTTTTTAAACCCATCTTGTTTGCCAAAAGATAATTTGTAATAGTCCAATGGATACCATGCACTGGCAATCATCCTTATAGCAATATCTTTTATTGGAATAGTTGGAGTTCCTTTTTCCAGCAAATGATTCAGTATTGATAAGAACCAATAAAACTTATAGGCATTTGTAGTGTCTCTAAAACAAATACTAAGTTTTTCAATAGGTAGTTTATGTGTATCTGGTAGTTCCAATATCAAAGTTAGTATTTATCTTTTGGTATTCATTAAATAAAACAATTAGCACAAGCAATCCCCTCTGCTTCTTCAAGAATATCAAGAAGATAAGGTGATTTGCTGTTTTTTGAGTTTTGAGTTCTTTTAATATGGTCTTCTTTAATCTTTTTAATTCGAGCAGGCTTAATAAAGTCGTTCAGACTTTCGTTATCCATCCATGTAAAACCATCTTTTTCATATTGCATGGCTTTTTTAAATAAATCAGGATGTTGTTCCAAAAGCCATACCCATTCTATTTTTTGCTGGAAAAAGCAAAAGTAACAACCGGAACGGCTTCGTGAATATTCTCCTTTTTTCCCGTCAACTTCAAACTCTACTTTTTTATAATATTCCGGTATGCCAACGCCACTATTTTCTAATAAACTAAAAATATCATCACGTAATAGTTCATCTTCATTGTACAATAATGGATAATCATCTAATTTAGAGATTGGATATTGAGTGGTTTTTAAGAATAGGAAAACAACTTTATTAAAATTTGTAACTCCTAAATCAAGTAATAAGTTCAGTTTTTTTGTAAACCCAAAGTTTATTGATTTTGGACGGATTACTGTTTCTTGTATTCTATCAAGTTTATTATTTTTTACAATTTCCTGATAAAGTTTTGCAATGACCGGAATATTTTTGTCATCTAGTACTTTATTCAAAACATCAAGGCTCCATATAAACCTCCTAAATGGAAAAATAGATTGAATATTTGATTTAGTGGAAACATATCCCTTACGTTCTTCATCAGCCCTAATCCCAACATATGATATTACAGGATCATCACCTACAAAATCTTCAAAGGGTTTTAGTTTTAATTTTTTTGTGCACCAGCGAGCAGTCGTAGAAGGTAAATATCCTCTATACAAATCAAGATGATGGTCAAAAGGATCTTTATGACTATTACTGGCAACCCGAAGTCTTTTAATTTTTTTTCCAAGATAAATTTCCAAACGATCCAATACATCGTATATCTCATTAAGTTCTTTGCCTGTATCGGTAAAATAATACTCAATATCCAAATCAGGATGTTTGTCGTGTAAATAGATTGCAAGTGCTGCACTATCTTTGCCACCTGAGATACCCAATACGTGTCGAACTTTTTTATTCATCTTTCAATTGCTCCTGCAATAATTTAGTAAGTAACGCAATATTCAACTCTTTATCACTACTTAACTTGTTTTAATTTCGTCAATTGATCATTATCATCAATGAGTCCAAATGATTTCATCCAGAACCGAATTGAGATTACCATATTTCTTCCAACACCTAACTCAACAACCGCAGAATCATCTGAAAATAATTTACCAGATTCAATTAAATCATATCCTTTTTTAAGCCAAAATTGTTTACAAACAAAGGTTTCGTGTCCAGAAAATTTATACGTCATCATATTTTTCAAAATTAATATCTTTTGCATTAGTAGTTTGAATAAAACATTATGTTTTGTAAAATATATAGATTCTCATCTAAAACTTATTGGTTTAAGTCAAAGAATCAGATTGTATATTAGCTCATTTCATCTGAAAACCAACAACATTAACAGGTGGTACAAATTGCGTTTCAACTTTGCTGATTCTTGCCCATTCAGGTCCAATATTACACCAGTCTATAAATGTTAACAGATTAGTGTCTTCGCCTTCTGCTTCAATGTAAACCGATCCATCAGGTTTGTTTTGTACAAAGCCGGATAATTCTAATTCAACTGCTTTTTTGTTTGTGTAAAAACGAAATCCAACACCTTGAACCCTTCCGTAAACTTTTATTATTGCCGATTTTTTTTTAGTCATTGAATATTGGTCATTGGGAAATTGGTCATTGGATAATTAGTCATTGGAAATTGATTATTGGATAATTGGGGTTATAGATGGTCATTGGTTATTAGATAATTGGTTATTGTATTTTAATTATTAAATTTCAAGTCGTTTTGTGATTATGCTGTTAATTTTGTTAAACACTTGATCGGGCATTAGTTTTCGCCATGCGAACTCATTAAACTTACCACTAAATGCAATAAAATAATCAATGTTGCAGTCTTCAAACTCTTTTATTACAAAATCTCTGAAGTTAATACCAACAATCCATCCATCATCAATATTGCTAAACCATTCTTCGTAATAGTCATTTGTGTCGCTATGGAAATTAAGAACATTTTCACCAATAAGCATGAAGTATTTAATGTTGTTTTCAAGCAATGTTTCAATTACATCTCTGTAAAGAAACATTATATCGTTGTAAAGTAAGTCGTTCCATTCGCCTAACATTTCAATTATGCAATACTGTTTCTCGTAATTAACCATCAATATTTTAATGAAAAGTGTTTGGGAGTCGAACTCATCCCATTGAGGGTGAATTAGATAATCATAAATGGAATTAGAAAAGGTAAATTCACTGTATTCTCTGTTAAAGAAAGGTGAATCGGGGTCGTTAGCAGCTACATAGTTGCCTCGCCATTTGTAATGTGGTTCAATTTGGTGCATTAGTATAATTTTGAAAGATAGTACCCTCCAAAGGCAAGACCTATACCAAAAATATTAGTAGCTAACATATATAAAATCAGGTATTTCATGCTGCCATCTTTGCTAAGGCTAAAAACATCAAATGCAAAGGTTGAGAATGTTGTGAAACTTCCCAGAATTCCAACAAACAAGAATAATCTCATTCCGGGAGACACATAAATTTTATCAAACATACCCCACAACAAGCCAATTAAAAACGATCCTGCCAAATTTACAAAAAGGGTAGCCCATGGAAATGAATGTTCATGCGATTTTTCAGAGATAACAAAAATCAAATATCGTAGTACAGCTCCAATACTACCACCAAGTGCAACCACAAGTAATTTATGTATCATAAGGCGAACTTTAATCCTGGAACACTTTTCAAATCGGAATATAGCTTTTCAAGCTGTGGTTTATTCAGTAGTGTAACCTTGTAATTATAACTTACATAAGTGCCTTTACTACTTTTTTTATTATTAATGTATGAGTTGCTAATCTTCAATTTTTTAAAAACTGTTGAAATATTTTTCATGTTCTCATCGTCAGCAGAAGATGCATCTAATACAGTTTTTAGCTCAAAAGTTACCGGAAATACAATCTTTGCATCTTTTATTGATTGATTTGCATTATTATTATCTGTTGCTTTCTTTTCTGTCATAATCTAATCTTACAATTGAAAAACTAATTTAATCCTACCCCATCTAAAATCATAAGCATTTTTAAACTCAGGAGATAAATAGAAGTTCTGAAGCTCTATTCCAACTTTCTTATAATACATAGCAAAACCTACACTTAAATTAACAACAAATCGGTTTATGTCAGCGTTTTGTATTGTATACATATTGTTATTTCTGTTAAACATTCCACCCTGAAGTGTTGCATCATAAAATACCAGATTTGTTTCTCCTGTTACAAAAAACCAATATTGAAATGCATTGTTGTTATTCTTTATGCCTCTTAAAACAGGAATAAAGCTCCCGGTTCTAAAATATAAACCTGTGTTTATTTTATTGAATATTGTGCCTATATTGCCACCAGCTGTAATATTTAGCTCAATATTGGGTGTGCTTATTATTCCTTTTTGGAAATTTATATAATAGTCAAACACAAAAGTGTTATTAATTTGATTCTCCCATCCGATGGGTTCTATGTTGTGAATTGAGGATTGTACAAATCCACCCATTGATGCAGGTCCTAAAACTCCAAAATTTATACTGCTTTTTATGGAAATGTTTTTGTGCAGATTATAGCTTTCTCTAAATTGTCCTATTGTAAGGAAAGCAGAGAACGGACGATCGCCAATGGAGACTTCGGCTATATCAGGATTTACAGGTGTATAAATATTTTGATTAATGGAAAAACCATAAAAATTAATTTGTGATTTAGATAAACCTACTAGTAACCTCGAAAGAGGAGATTGTCGTGCAAACGGAGTTATTAACTCTATATTAATACCATTTGTATAGTAGTAATCGGTATTGTTGAAAATATCATTGTCGAAAATTACACGGAGTGTTGTTAGATTTCTTTGATTATATTGTATTTTATTAGGATATGCGATGTTGAAATAAAAATTTTCTTGTGGTATTTTAGTAGTTAATGGCGCTATCTCACTCATACTGTGGTTTACCAGTTCGCCGACAGAAGTAGTTATTTTAGCTTGGTATAAAAATGAGGTATCGGGATTTGAATTTGTAGTACCTAGTTTATCTACCTTTTTATTATTGATAAAGCCTATATGATTACTTTGTATATTGTAATAACTATCAGTATTTGTTTCTTCATCAATTTTCTTATTTTGCTGAGAACAAGATGTAATTAATAATAGAGAAACTAAGAATGAAATATATGTTAATAACCGTAACATTGCACAAAGATAGGATTTTCTAAATTTCAGACCGATTGAAATTTTATCATTTAGTCTATCGATATTGTAAGCTCAATATGCATAATACCAACTAAACATCAAAATGTGCTGATAAATCTTCACCTTTTAAATTTTATCTTCTTAAGAAAATTTCTCCGTAGCTTAGGCTATGCAGATATTTTCTCAATTCACTAAAACTAAAAATCTATTGATTTATTAAGCGCATTCTGAAGTTTAATAGGTATGATTTTGCCCTTCTGTCCACCTTAGGCGGATATTGGGTCTCAGAATAATAAACTTGGTATATGGACTAGCTAATTGGTTAGGAAATTAAAATATCTTAGGATATTTTTCAGAATTATAGTCATGCATCATATTATAAACTTCGTCAAAAACATCTTCTGCATTTGGATTTGAAAAATAGTCTCCATCGGTACTGTATGCTGCTCTATGAGCCTTAGCTGTAAGAGTTCTTGGTTCAGCATCCAAACTGAAATAGCCTTTTTGATTTTCAATAACATTTTGTAACATATAAGCAGTAGCTCCTCCAGGGACATCTTCGTCAAAAAAGATAACCTTATTAGTTTTGCCAACCGAACTGGCAATTACATTATTAATGTCAAAAGGAATCAGAGTTCGTACATCAATAAGTTCAACGCTAATATTAAAACCTTGAAGCTGTTTGACTGCATCTTCGGCAATGCGTACGCAGGAACCATATGTAACTAAAGTAACATCACTTCCTTCCTGCATAATTTCAGGAATACCCACGGGCATTTTAAATTCGCCAATATTTTCAGGTTTCTTTTCGCGTAAGCGGTATCCGTTAAGGGGTTCAATAATTAATACAGGTTGATCGGATTCAAGGTATGTATTATAAAATCCGGCTGCCTGGGTCATATTGTGAGGTACAGCTATATGAACACCTCTAATTGAGTTAATAACCATACTTAATGGAGATCCGGAATGCCATATCCCTTCCAGCCGATGTCCTCGAGTACTTATAATCATAGGTGCCTTTTGGCCACCATTTGTTCTGTAATGTGTTGTAGCGAGGTCATCACTAAGAACTTGTAAACCATAAAGTAAATAATCGAAATATTGAATCTCAGCAATTGGTCGTAGTCCGCGTAGTGCCATTCCCAGGCCTTGACCAATTATAGTTGCTTCACGAATACCTGTATCGAATATTCTGCTTTCTCCATATTTTTCCTGAAGTCCTTCGAAGGTTTGATTGACTCCACCAATTTTACCAACATCTTCACCAAATGCAACCACAAGTGGGTTGTTGTTAAAAATATAGTCAAAATTATCTCGCAGTATTTCTCTCCCAGGCAAGTATTCCGGTTCATTTGCGTACACAGGTTCAACACTTTGAATATTTAATGCAGATAGTTTTGATTCACTGTACAGATGCGAACTATATCTACGATTGTTTGCCTGCATTTCGTTGTTTAACCAGTTGGTTACATTTACCTTAAGTGAGTTGTGTGGGTTGCTGCAACTATCGCAAATCAGTCTGAGAATTTTCCTGGCAGAAGAAATAATGTCTTTATAGTTAGGCTCACCTATTTTCTTTAATTCCTGCTTAATAGCATCAATTTCATCTGTTTGAGCACAATTACATGTTGTAATATCAACAAGATTAAGAAATTCTTCCTTCTTTAATATAATTGGTTTTAAATAATTACCCCATGCATTCTTTCGTGCTTGACGAGCTCTTTTAACAGCTTCTCTTTCAATTTCATCAAGTTCAGCTTCTGATGCAATTCCTTTGTCAATAATCCATTGGCGCATTTTTATAATGCCATCAATATCTTTCTCTTGTTGGAGTTGATCTTTTGTTTTATATCTTTCGTGTGAGCCTGAAGTTGAATGGCCTTGTGGTTGTGTACATCCGCGAATATGGAAAATAACAGGTACATGTTCTTTTCGGCAAATAGCAATTCCCTTTTGGTATGTATTTATTAGAGATTCATAATCTGAACAATTCTCAACATAAATATGAAATCCATTGGTGTTGTTTTCTTTTTTGAATCCGGTAAGTATTTCGCTTATGTTACTTTTTGTTGTTTGATATTTATTAGGCACTGAAATTCCCCACCCATCATCCCATACTGATATGGCAAGAGGAATCTGCATTACACCTGCTGCATTAATTGTTTCAAAAAAATGACCTTCTGAAGTTGAAGCATCTCCAATTGTACCAAAAGCAACTTCATTACCCTCGTTGCTATAACTAGTAAAAGTATTAAGGTCTTTGGTTTGCTTGAATTGTTTAGATGCAAGCGCAAGACCCAATAACCGTGGCATCTGACTAGCCGTAGGTGATGAATCGGCAGAAGAATTATATTGTTTTGCAAGATTAAGCCAGTTACCTTTTTCATCAAGGCTTCGGGTTGCGAAATGATTATTCATAAGGCGACCACCATTTGCAGGACTGGCCACTGGATCAGTATCACCGTATAATTGAGAGAAAATCTCTTCCAGCTTCATCATTCCTGTTGCCAGCATAAAAGTCTGATCGCGGTAGTATCCTGAACGCCAGTCGCCTTTTTTAAACGAACGTGCCATGGCAAGTTGTGGAATTTCCTTCCCATCACCAAAAATTCCAAATTTCGCCTTACCAGTTAGTACTTCACGTCTTCCAAGTAAACTTGCCTGCCTGCTTTCGTTAGCGATGCGGTAATCGTTTAGTATTTCTGCTTTGGTAAGGTTAAGCTTCTTTTGAGATTTCTTTTTTTCATTCATATAATTAATAACTATCCTGTTTTTTGCAAAAGTAATTAAAAATGATTCTAAATAAAAAATGTGCTTTATTCATTTTGTAACGGTACGATGGATAAATGAATTTATTAATTTACAGTATATAATTATACCTATGAATCATCAGAATTTTATATTAATTCCAACAGGGCAATGGTCTGAGCCAATTACATCAGGTAGAATAAATGCATCTGTAACATTTTTTGCAATATCGGGGCTGGCTAAAAAATAATCTATTCTCCAGCCAATGTTTCGTGCCCTTGCGTTAAATCGGTAACTCCACCAGCTGTAAGCAGCTTTTGTAGGGTATTTCATTCTGAAGGTATCAACAAAACCACTTTTAATTAAGTTATCAAACCCATCAATTTCAACCTGAGTATATCCGGCTGTTTTATTGTAATTATTTTTTGGATTTGCAAGGTCGATAGGCTGGTGAGCTACATTTAAGTCACCACAAATTATCACTGGCTTTTTTTCTTCCAGTGCCTTTAAATACGACAAAAAATCAGCATCCCATTGCTTTCTGTAATCAAGTCGTACAAGTTCTGACCCTGAATTTGGTACATAAACATTAACAAGGTAGAAGTTTTCATATTCAGCAGTTAGCACACGTCCTTCCTGATCATGGTTGTCAATTCCAATATCCGATATAAACTTTATTGGTTCTTCTTTACACATTATTGCTGTGCCTGAATATCCTTTTCTGACAGCTGAATTACTTGTAAAATGGTATCCTGAATCAAACAATACCTCTCTTACCTGATCATCTTGAGCTTTTGTTTCCTGAAGACATAGTATATCCGTATTAAGATTTTCAACTATTTCATTAAGACCCTTCTTTTGAAGGGCTCTTATTCCGTTAACATTCCATGATATTATTTTGATTTCCATATATTGTTTTATTCAAATTTAATCTTTAACGATTAACTGTTCATCAAATATGTTTACACCACCCTTCACACCAAAATCTAAGGATTGAACAGGGTATGCAATTTTTATGTTTTCTTTCTCAAAACGTTTCTTTAAACGCATAATAGCCTCACTCATAGCTTCTAAATAGTCAGGATTTTTTGTGAAGGTTATCCAGAATCGTACTTCAAAATTATAGGCATAACTTCCGATACTTGTAAAGTAAAAGTCGATAATTTCAGTTTTTAGCAATACATCTATTTGTTTAATCTCATCAATTGTTACACGTTTTACAAGATCCAGGTCGTCTCCATGTGAAACAGCACTTTGTAATACAATTCGTCTTTTATTATAGATGGAGTAATTTGTAAATGTGTTATTATATATTATTTGATTCGGCACAAAAACCTCCTGACCTGTAGTTGTTTTTATACTTGTGGTAATCCAACCAATTTTATTTATTGTCCCAAACTTACCATCAATCATAACCCAATCACCATCTTTAAATGGTTTTTGAATATTAATAATAAAACCACCAAAAATATTTGATGCAATATCTTTAAACGCAAAACCTGCTACAATACCTATAATTCCTGCGCCGGCTAACAGTTTAGTAACCACACCTTCTAAACCCAGAATGTCGAGCGCAAAAAATATTCCGGCAAATATTAATATTATATATAATGAAGATGAAATGAATTTAGCTAGTTCTGTTTGCTTTTTCAACACTTTTGTATAAGCCCTAAACGAATATCTTCGTATGACTTTAGCTATTATATAGAATGTAACTAAAGCCAATATTGCCAGAAATATTTTGGGTAAATAGTCAAATGCTGATTTATCCCAGCCATCAATTGAATGGATATCGCTAAAGATGCTAATAATCATAGTAGCTAGTTAATTTCAAACAAATGTAATGTATTTTGATGATTTGTTTTTTGTGTGTAAGTATGAAAACAATTATTAATAAAACACGGAACTCCTATAATTATAAGAATTCCGTGCTGACTAAAACTAGAAAATGAAAATACTAATGATGGAAACCACCACCTTCTTTTTCAGTAACTGAATTAACAATTTGGTGATTTTTGAAATACTCAAGACTACGTTTAACATCTTCAACAAAAAGATCACCTAAATCACGACTTACTCCATGTCGGATTAATAACCTCATAACAACTACATCTGTAAGGTTTACAGGAAGTGAATATGCAGGTGCCTGCCACCCTCTGGTTCTCAGCCTGTCGCTGAGGTCGAATAAATTAAACCCATGATCTTCACCTTCTTTCATCTGCCAAAGTAGAGCGGGAATACCATTTTTGCCGTCATAAATAACTTCAAATGGTCCTAGTTTTGAAATTTGCTGACCAATATAAACAGCAGTATCATAACATGCTTGTTGAATTTTTTTATAACCATCTCTACCAAGACGTATGAAATTGTAATATTGTGCAATTATTTGTCCGGCAGGGCGTGAAAAGTTAAGTGCAAAAGTATCCATTTCGCCGCCAAGGTAATTAACTTTAAAGATAAGATCTTCTGGTAGATCTTCTTCATCGCGCCATATGCACCAGCCCACACCAAGAGGTGATAATCCAAATTTGTGACCAGAAGCATTAATAGATTTTACACGTGGTATTCTAAAGTCCCAGAGCAATTCGGGCTCAATAAAAGGAGCTAAAAAGCCACCGCTTGCACCATCAACATGAATTGGTATATCAATACCTTTATCTTTTTGAAATTTATCCAAAGCATCGGCTATTTCTTTAACGGGCTCATACTGACCTGAGTATGTAACGCCAAGAGTTGGAACAACGCCAATGGTATTTTCATCGCATCGTTTAATTACTTCTTCGGCATTCATAATAAGCCTTCCTTTGTCCATAGGTATTTCACGCAATTCAACATCCCAATATTTTGCAAATTTGTGCCAGCATATTTGTACAGGACCACAAATCATGTTTGGTTTATCAGTTGGTTTTCCTGCCTTACGCATACGATCACGCCAACGCCATTTCATTGCCATACCGCCAAGCATTGCTGCTTCGCTTGAACCTGTTGTTGAACACCCTTTTGTATTAGCTGCATCTGGAGAATTCCATAAATCAGCCATCATGTGCACACATCTGGCTTCAATTTCAGCTGTTTGCGGATACTCATCCTTATCAATCATGTTTTTGTCGAGTGACGCATCCATTAACTTATGAACCTCAGAGTCAACCCACGTGGAACAAAATGTTGCCAGATTTTGACGTGAATTACCGTCCATCATTAACTCATCACGAACTACCTGGTATGCATGAGTTGGATCTTCTTCGTGTTCAGGGAATTTGTACTTGGGCAATCTTGCAGCAAGATCTTTGGATGCAAATACATCATCATTAATATTACCCTTTAATGTGTTTTTTTCGTGTAGTGCCATTATTATTTTTTTAAATGATTAAATGAGTGAATTCTTAAATAATAGATTATTTCCATAATCAACCATTGTTGTAATTTACATTTATACTATCTAAGTCTTTACTTTTTTATTAGGTCGGAAATGATAAATAATATGTGGTAAAAAGAATATTACTATAAAGCCAATAATTAGTATTAATTCGTATGATTTAATCTGAGAATCTTCTATTGTTGATGGAGGGAAGAATGCAATAATAAAAGCTCCTACACTCATTATCAGACCTAGTAAAGGAATTATAAATCTTCCAAAGTTACCACCTGGTACAACATATGCTCTTGGAACATCACCATGTTTACTTTTAAGTCGGAAATATGTAAAATATAATAGTATATACATTGTTAAGTAAGAAACAACAGTTAATGCCATCGCAAGTAAAAAGGATAGGTTTCCACCGGTTCCTCCAAACGTTAATAAGGCAGCCCAAATACTAACAATAATACCCTGAGCAATAACTAAGCTAACAGAAATACCATTTTTATTAAGTTTTTTAAAACGAACAGGTAACAAACCATCTTCTGCTGTGTTTTGCAATCCCTTAATAGGTCCGCTTACCCATGCAGCAACTTCACCAAATGCTCCTAATGCCAGCAAGAATGCAGTAACCGGTAGCATCCATTTTAGGTGATAAAGGTTTAAGTAATGTTCAAATGCTTGCATAATACCCACATTCAATTCAATTTTGTCAATAGGTACAACAAATCCCACGCTAAGTGCACCAAAAATATTCATAACTATCGCACCAAAGGCAAGAATCATTATGGCAATTGGGTAATTTTTTTTGGCATTATCAAGCTCATTAACATGAACTGCCGATGCTTCAATACCTAGATATGATAGCATAAAAGCGACAAGAATTACAATTGTTTTAATTTTTGTAAAATCAGGAATAAATGTATCCCAATTCATAACAACTTCAATTTTATTTCCCCCTATTGTATAAATAATAGCCATTACAATGAGTAACAATGCAGGAAGAATAATACCAGCGCTAAATGATATTTTTGTAATTTTAGAAATAAAACCGGCACCTTTAAGGTTGAGGTATGTTATTACCCAAAATAGAGCCATAACTATCAAAAACTTATAGAGTTGATTCTCATTAATAACAGGGGCATCAAAAAGATAGGATAGGGCTCCGGTTATAAAGTACAACATTGTAATAAAACCTATTGTAATTTGAAACCACTGGAAAAAGATTGCAGCAAATCCCCATCGAGGACCAAATGCAGTGCCAACCCATTTATAAACACCTCCATCTTGCCAACCATCACCGGTAGCCATTTCTGCTGAAATTAAAGCAGTTGGCAAAAAGAAAAAGATACCAGCTAATAGTAAGTAAAATACTAATGCAAATCCTGATGAAGCAAAAGCCGGATAACCATAAACTGTTGCTACCATCGAACCACTAAGTGCGATAAAACCACCAGTAGTTATCATTTTTTTTGTTGTAGAATTTTGTCCCATAAACGTATTATTTTAGTTAAAAAATTTGAGAATTATAACATTGTAATAGTAAATTTTTTCAACAATAAGTAAAACGACTTCTTGTTTTTATATCAAACAATTTGATTGAAATTTTTATACATAATTAATAATATAATAAGAATGCAAATAATTAACTATAAAATAAACTCTGTTCCAACATTAGCATAAAAAAACTTATCTTTAAATATTTGTGCTAATTCCCCTGATTTTTGAAGCCCTGTACAATGAGAAACGCCAATATGTTGAACATCATATTTTTTAAGTGCTTCTATGGTTTTTGTAAACTGATATTCTGTTGCTGGTTTTAGGTGTGTACCTCCAATAACTGCATAAATCTTATTCTTATTTAGCTTTTTAGTTACATAATCCATAATGTTAACTAATCCGGCATGAGCGCAACCAAATAGTAAAACCAGCCCTTTTTCTGTATCAAAAACAAGGGTGTTATCATCTTTTATTGGGTCACGAATAAATTCTCCTTTATCATTATATATTACCAGATTTTTGCCACTATTTTCAAAATCATTTAACTTTGGCACCTCTCCAGTTAAATACATGCCTTTTTGAATTTCTACCATTTCAGTATTGAAAACAAAATTAGCTCCAAGGTATTCCAAATATTTTCTTTCAGCAAACAATCCTAAGTATTTAATCTTTCCGTTGGTAACACTATAACGAGTAGAAAAAAAGTCAGGATGAACATAAACAGGTTTAGGCCCAGAGAGTTTTAGTGCCTCAACAAATCCACCAGAATGATCATAATGTCCGTGTGAGAAAATTATTGCTTTTATACTAGGAAGGTCCTTCTTTAGAATAAAACAATTATGTCTAATTCCCAACCCCTGACCTGTATCAAACAAATAATTACCATTTTGTGTTTCAATAAAACATGAAAAACCATGTTCGGCTATTGCCAGGCTGAAAGGGATTACTGTATTCTCGCATAAAATACTAATTTTTAATGACATAAACAGATCCTTTTGTTAAATTGAGATTAATAATATTTAATCAGATTTATTTTTTTCTTTTTCTTTTAATGCCATCGATAAAAAATTGTAAATCATAGGTTTTCCTTGATTTGATTTAATATCTACTTCAGCGTGGAATTGCTCTCCAAAAACCATTTTCCCTTTAATTTTTTGTGCTTGAACATAAGATGATTGAGCAAGAACCTCGAATCCAATCAATGGAAAAACTTCCTCGGCAGTTGCCCAGCTATGTATTTCTACTCCAAAAAATGGGTTTGGAATATTATTAAATATTGGTGAATTATTTATTATTGATATTGAGTCGGGAGCTACGTAAGTTTCAATATCGAGTATCGTATTATCAAACCACCCTGTACTATGGGCATATGTATAGCCATATGCCATAACTTCCAATTGATGACCTGCACAAATCCCCAATATTGGTATCTTACTGTTTCTCACAATTTCAAATCCCCCGTTAAATTCATACATGGGAAGGTTTGGATAATTCCCATTGTTTCCACTAAATATTATTGCAACAGGCTGTGGATTTAATGATTCTAGCATTTTTAATGAAACTTCATAGTGAGGAACGGTAACTGTTGCCAGATCTAGGTCAAGTCCTTCTACAAACTCAGCCAATTCAGTAAAAGTAAATCCATTAAGTTGGTCACCTACAATTAGTACGAAATCTTTATTCGGTACAACAGGCATCTTAGGTTGTCCGTTTGAATAAAAAATAGTTGTATATAATTGTGGTGCGTATCCGTAAAAATCGTTAATAATTAGTTTTAGATATTTTGCAGAAACTGGTTCGATGTCAATAATGTTTCTATATGTATAGTTTTCGGATATTGTTTTAATCTTAGTCCAGTTTTCTCCATCTAAGCTAAACATCCAATAAAAGTTGGTTAGCCATCCTTCTTTTGAATTGGGGTTTGACAACATCCATATTCTACTAATTTCGGTAGGCTCAGAAAGAGTAAATTCTACCCATGGAGTAGTTTTGTAGGGTGGTGGGGGTTCCCAATGTGTTGTGTTCCCGATGTCAGTAATGTCTATTATATTTTTTGAATTTGCACCATTTGATACTACTACCGATTCAACCTTAACTCTAATAAGGTTCATAAAACTGTCATCTGATTTTGTGTCTAAATAAAACCTTGATGATGCCCAACTGCTTTCATTATTCTTAGAGTCCGTAGCTTTTACCCTCCAATAATAATATTGTTTATCGATTGGTAATTTGTCATCATTATCTAATAATTTGGATGTAATAAATCTGGTTTTTTGAACTATGTTATTATATTCGGCATAAACATTTTCAAACTTTTGATCGGTGGAAATTTGAATAGTATAAGTTAGTTCGCCAATACCACCTTTTGCATTATAAAAAGTTAGAAGAGGTTGGCTATTTGTGCAAATTACATCAAATGATGGGTTGTTAGTAAGGCTTGGAGGTGTTATATTTGAACTTTGAGAGTAGCAATTATTATAGGAAAGAATTATAGTTGATAAGAATAGTAATAGATTAATTGTGACATTTTTAATTTTCATAAAAGATCTATTTTAGTGATGGGAAAGCCAAATATAATATTATTTTTTGACTTGTTAAAAAATAAATAGATAAATAAGTTCCTATAAAGAGTGTAACGATTAATTGTGTAATTTTGGTAATTAATTACTTAATAGAATGTCATGGCAAAAATTGTTAATATAACAGAGGCGGTTTCAATAGCTCTACATAGTGTTATATTGATTGCAAAACACCGTAATAAACAAGTAAATGTTAATTATATCGCAAAGGCTACAGGTAGTTCTAAGTTTCATATTGCGAAAGTGCTTCAGAAGCTAGTGAAGGATGGGTTTTTGGGCTCAACTCGTGGTCCTACCGGCGGGTTCTATCTGGTTGATAAACCCAAAAATATTACATTGCTAGAAGTTTATGAATCGGTTGAAGGTAAGATAATTGTTTCGCGTTGTCCACTAGGTAAAGAGATATGTCCTTTTGGTAAGTGTGTTTTTGAGAACCTTACTATGGATATGACAAGAAATTTCAGAGACTATCTTAAATCTCGTACGTTAGCTTCCTATATGAAGGATAAGGATTTTTAGAGAATATGAAAGGAAACTATATTGAGCCAATACATCCCAATTATTAAAAACTATATCTTACTGCAAAAACAAAGTTCCTTCCTGGGGAAGTAATTCCAGATGAGTAAGTTCGAAA
>Ga0222696_1000275_pt1 | contig 30974 bp, 22 predicted proteins | sample AntAcemetage1400_FD_179817 | JGI IMG/M metagenome (GOLD analysis project Ga0222696, IMG submission 179817) | Saline water microbial communities from Ace Lake, Antarctica - #1400 | ecosystem: Environmental > Aquatic > Non-marine Saline and Alkaline > Saline | place: Antarctica: Ace Lake... | reverse complement strand
TTCATAACTTCGTTTTCTGCCAAAGTTAGCTTGTAAATCAAATCAAAAAATCAAAGAACGTTCTATTTATATTGTTTTTATTGTACTTTTAGAAGATTAAATATTTCTTAACGCATCACTATTGATTCGTAATTAGTAATTAGAAATTCGTAATCCGTAATTAATATGCATAAAGTTGAGAATAGATTTAACATCAGGGTATACGGGATTTTTATTAAAAATGGAAAAGTTCTTTTGACAGATGAATATAGATTAGGAACAAAGATGACAAAGTTTCCGGGCGGAGGGCTAATATTCGGGGAAGGAACGATAGATTGTCTTAAAAGAGAATGCAGGGAGGAGCTAAATAATGAGATTGAGGTTATAGAACATTTTTATACTACCGATTATTTCCAGCCATCAATTTTACTACCCGATCTGCAACAAATAATAAATATTTATTATAAGATCCGTATTTCAAAGCCATTTGGATTTATAATTTCTGATAAAAAATTTGATTTTCCTCAACTCATTGACGGAGCACAAAGTTTTCGATGGATGGATGTTGAAAAATTATATGCTGATGAGCTAACCTTACCAATAGATAAAAAGGTGGTTGATATGTTACGTTACATGTAGGTCAATGCTATGGCATTGACCTTATTAGGGTACAAATGACCCATTTACATCTCCGACACATAAACCTTTATAATCCTGTATGACTGGTGCAATACCAAGTATAATTATGGCTGGTTGCTCAAAAACCCAATCCCCGGCAGGAAAAGAATAGATTAGGTATACAAAACGTTGGGAAACATACAGAGCATCCATGGTATTTACATATGTTGAGATATCACAATCCGCTGCTCGTAATCGAAGTCCATATAAAGGTTGAATACTCACAAAGTGCATCATTATTGCCAATGCATCTGCAGCATTTCCACCTCCCCAGAGTTCACTGGAAGAAGAATTAATTATATATGTACCTGGTGGGACATTCAAAAATGCATACTCACCAGTTATACTTGAAATGGTTGAATCTATTATTTGATTTGCTGAAATTAACAAATATACTTTTACATTAGGCAGGGGAGTAGAAACAGAATTGTCATAAGTGATCATGCCACTAATTGTTTGGGGCGACAAGTCATCACAAACAGTATCTATTAAATAAATGGCTCCATCGATGATACCATTGTAGCCATTAGAACTTTCATCATAGGCAGTTGTTCCGGAACCCTCATTAAAATGCCATAATCCGACAGTTGTAGGTTCTAAATTTACATCCGGGCAGGGAGGTGTAAAATCAGTAGTATATATTGCATCAGAAGAAAACCTGACATCATCAATTCTGCCATGATAATGCCTTAATGCCTGATTTCCCCATCTACCAACTGAAGTTGGTGTATTTAGAGTACCAGTAGGAGAATTATACGAGTTTGTATCAGATTGTTTTACCCCATCAATAAACATCATCATTCCCATAATAGGGTGAACCACTGCTGCAACATGATACCATTGACCGGCATTCCAGGAATTCGAATCAGAATAAATATGGTAATTGTTTCCAAAGTCATCCTCAATGCCAAAAATTAATTTCCCATTATTTCCGGGTGATGGTGTAAAGGTAAGGTTAAACTCATTTTCATTAGTTGTGACACCGTTGTTTCTTACCACAAGCCCAGCATAATCTGTAATAGAATTATTGATTTGATTTGTTGGTTTAAACCACAACTCCAGGGTTCTGATCCCATTTCCAACATCTGATCCTAAGTCAACATAATCATCAACACCATCAAAATAGAGAACATTTCCTGAAGCTACAATTGAATCACAAACATCTGAGTAAATTCTTGTTGCTCCCACTAATTGGCCATCATAGGAATTGGAACTTGAATCAACAGCAATGAATCCAGATTCATTAAAATTCCACATTCCAATAGTTGTAGAATCAGCCATTAGATCAGGACAGGGTGGAGTGAAATCAGAGGTATAAATAGCCTCCGAAGAAAATCTTACGTCATCAATACTTCCACAAAATAATCGTACAAGGGTATCTCCCCAACATCCAAGGGAGGTGGTACTAGAAAAATTTGTAGTTGCGAATGAATAGGAGTTTGTGCTTATTTGTTTGATTCCATCAACAAATAACATCATTCCCTGGCTTGGATGAATAACTGCTGCAACATGGTACCATTGTCCGGCATTCCAAGAATCTGAATTAGAAAAAACGTTATATAGATTCCCCATACTATTTTTAATGCCAAAAACTAATTTTCCTTTATCACTCATACTCGGAGTAAATGCCAATGTAATCTCATGCTCATTACTCAGATCGTTGTTTCTTGCTACAAGTGCAGCATAATCTGTTATTGAATTATTAATGTCATTTTCTGGTCTAAACCACAATTCTATTGTCCTGACTCCGTTCCCGGCAGAAGTACCTAAATCAACGTAATCGTTAATTCCATCAAAATCCAGAGCATTTCCCGAACTAAAGGTTGAATCCATAAATAATACGTATACTGCACCCTTATTCAGGCCTCCATCATCATCAAGAGCTGCACCAACTATTAAATCATCGGTTCCACCTCCATTAAAATCACCAATATTTGCAACTGACTGGCCAAAAATATCATCATCATCCAGAATACCATTAAATCCTCCTTGTGTATTACTGATTTTATCCAGGTCTTTTACAGTGCCATTTTGATTCAGATAAATAAGGTAGGCAGCCCCACGGTTTAAGCCACCGTCATCATCATTAATTGTACCAACTATAAGGTCATTTACACCATCATCATCAAAATCTCCTAAAGGATTCATTGCATGTGCAAAGCGATCATTATTGTCAAGTAAGCCACTAAACCCTCCTTGTGTTGAACTGATCTTTTGATGACTCTTAACCTGGCCATTTGCGTTAAGAAATAGTATCCAAACACATCCATGATCAGATCCACCGTCATCGTCTCCAAATGCTCCAACAGCTATATCAACAATTGTATCTCCATCTAAATCTCCAAGAGATGCAACACTGCAACCAAAAAAATCCTCATTATTCAGGATTCCGGTAAAATTACCTTGTGTGTCACTGATTTTATGATAGGAATTTACAGTGCCATTTTGGTTTAAACAAATAATAAAAACAGCACCTCTTCTCGTTCCGCCATCATTATCTCTTCTCATACCCACAATAAGGTCAGGTACATTATCACCATTAAAGTCGCCAATAGGATCAATTCCTGAACCAAATGCACAAGTAGCTCCAAAGTTGGCAGTAAACCCACCTTGTGTATCGCTTATTTTTTGTTGATTATTAACTGTGCCATCAGGGTTCATAAATAATATCCATATTGCTCCATGCCAGTTTCCTCCATCACTATCGTATTGTGCTCCAATAGCTAAATCAACTACTCCATCACCATTCAGATCTCCAACTGTATCGACATCAGATCCGAAAACACCACCTGCACCCAGACTTACTGTCAGGCCTCCCTGTGTATCACTTATTTTTTGATGCGACTTAACAGTTCCGTCAGAATTAAGAAATAGTATCCATACTGCACCATTATTGGTTCCGCCGTCATCATCAGCTGATGCTCCTATTGCAAGATCGTATACTCCATCACCATCCAGATCACCAATACAAGTGGATGCCCTGCCAAAAAAATCATTATCATTTAATGTGCCGGTAAAAAGTCCTTCTGTTGCTGAGATCTTCTGAAAGGAGTTTACTAACGTTTGAGAAAAGCTAATATTAATAAAAAGCAATAAAACTAATGATACTAAAATGCTGTATGTTTTCATTTGTTTTGTTTTGTTTTTTAATTGAATATACAATATGTCCTAGTCTTTAAAAGTAACCATGCCAAATCGTTGGTGCTTGCGTTTCTGACTGAAGATAATCATTTCATTCTTAGCAATTTGTTCACAAACTTTCGGGCGGGTAAGAACAGCATCATCATTTACCCGATATAAAGCTGACCGGCTTTGATTTCCATCAGCATCCATTTCTATTACCATAACAATAGAGTTTTTACCTTTCGTAAACCTCTGAGGTTTTCCAACACTTTTATAATATATATTTTTAGGATTGTCATTAAATATGAAATATAATTTATCGTTCACAACTGCTAAAGCATATGAAGAGTAAAAACCATAATCATTCATTGTATGTTGATGTTTTGCAATTTTTTCTGCCCACTCTATTTCGCCATCAGGATTAATGTTGATGACAATAATATCATTATACACATTGTAGTATGTGGTGGTACTTGTTGTATGACCGTTAGCATCCGTATGATATGTTGTGCGAGTATATGTGTAATACTGTTCGCCGATTAATAGAGCACCACCATCGCTTCGTAAAACAAAATCAGATAAATCAAATTCATACAATTCAACAGTTTTTCCTTTTGCAGCTTTCTTCTTGGTTTTTTTAGCTATTCGCTCTTTCATGTTTTGTGTCAGGAAATCAATGCTAAAATCTTTAAAGCTTTTCGTTGTAATCTCTTTTGTCTCGCCATCAATACAAAGAAAATAACAGCCTTTAATGCTAAAGGTACCTTCCTCAGAGAAAAATCCACCACAAACTATATCGTTATCTTTGTTGATTGCGATATTCATATCAGTAAAAAATTTACCTGTTAAGTGGATCGGGTATTCTATTAGGGTGTTTCCTTCATTTGAATAAGCGAGCACCTGGTATTTATAATTTGGCTTTCCTTTCCGTTTCTCTTTTTTTATATCCTTATATATCCTCCCCAGAATATATGTATTTCCATTATTGTCAACTCTGTATTTTTCAATTGCAAAGAGTTCTTCTTTATAAGGAAGAGTTATGGATTTTTTCCATATAAGGTTTAAGTCTTCATCAAAAACATGAAATCCAAACTTTTCATTAAGGCCTTTCTTGTATGGTAAATCATAATATATCATTAGTTTAGTGCTGTCATCTGAGAGATCATAGAAGTAGCCACCAGCATTATATTTTGAATAATATTTGTAATTTATTTCTGCAATTTTCTTCAGGTCATGATTTGGCTCAAGTGTTTTCTTGTTAATACTTGAAACAAAAAGGTAATTCATTTTTTGCTTTTTATTAATGAATGAAGAGAACAGATATAGCTCCGTGTTAAATTGAACAATAAACTCAGGATAGAGTTCATCATCATTATAATACTGAACAAGTTCGACTGATTTAGTTTGATTCATTTTCTTATCGTAATGTTCAATATATTTTTGTCCGGCTGAGAATAAACTCATTCTGGCTTTTAAGGCATATATTCCACTTTCATCATAGCCTACTATATCAATAAGAGTTGTTTTTTTCGATTCCTTAAATTCCTTACCCCAGGTCATTTCAATGTTTTTTGAGGTTTTTTGTCCGAAAGCCAGCTGAGAGATAAAAAGTGTCATCAGCATACAACTAATAATTCTTGTCATGTTTTTTTGTTTAATTAATGAAAAAGTTTCGTATCTATTTTAATAAGATAATAATCATTGCTTAAAACAGGATGCCTAGCCTGATGCCAAAAGGTGCAACAAAAGTGATTTTATCTAACTCATAAATTTCTTTTGGGAAATCATCAGGGACTTTTTCAGTTCTGATTCCTAAGCCGAAATTTATATCCATCACATAGCGTGATCCGAAATAATATTGAAATCCATAATTGACGGTATAATCAGTATATACAATATTAAATCCATTTTCCTTATAACTTCGCCTTCTGTATTGAAGTCCAAAGTAGCCGTCTTCCGGAGCTCTTCCATAATAATATTTGGGATGTATCCATATGCTATATCCACCATCAGGATCTGAAACATACTGATTGCCATCTGGATTTTTCGGGAATTCATATCCATAATAAGGTAATAATAATCCAATACCTGCTTCAATACTTATTTGCCTGTTAATAATTCTTTCGTAGTATATTGGAAGATCTCCTGTGATGATGGATATAGCGTTAAACTTAATTACATTCTTTGCATTGGATATCCTGCCATCGTCAAAATATTTTGAGATGTCGGATGTGTCGTTACTATTAGTTTGTGCAATTAAATTTCCGGAGATTATAAATATTGCTAGAAGGATGTATATTTTAATTCTGAAAATATTCATATTAATTTTTTTTGATGCGGGTAAATTTACATAATTAAATTTAAAATTTTAGCATATTTCTAATAAGCTTATTTTATCCTGATAATCTTTTTCCGGTATGTCTTGTCATCAACCAAAAGATTTACAATGTAAATCCCGCTTGAGGTGTTATCATCAAAATTAACAGTAAACTTATGTAAGCCACTCTCTTGCTTGCCGGAAAAAATGTCTTTTGTTTTCGAGCCGTAAATATCGTGAATAGTAAGGCTTACCGAAGCGGGTTTTACAATATAGTATTCAATAGTAGTAAAATTGCTAAGCGGGTTGGGGAAAACGCCGAAAGTGGAGTAAAGCAATTTCTCGTTGTCGCTCGAAATTAGAATAACATTAATAGTATTGGAAAAAGCCTGGCAACCAAAGTCGTTGCTTACCGAAACATAATATTCACCGGAAACATTGGCAATAAAATACTGAGAGGTTGCTCCCGGGATCAAAATGCTGTCGATATACCACTGGTACGATGGAAAAGCATCGCATACCAATGAGTCGCCAAATTGTGTGATATGGGGATTGGGTGATGAAACAATTACTGTCTGAAAAGATGTATCCTGATACATGCCATTATCTGCTATCAGGCTTATTTCATAGAAGCCTTCTACATTAAAATTCTTTTGGGTATTTACTGTAGTATCGAATGGCACACCATTTACTTGCCAGATATAGGTATTATTGCCTGAACTTAAATTAGTAAAATGTACTATTCCACTGTCACAAAGGATTAGATTATCGGCTATAAATGCAGAATTTACGAGAGTTAAAGCTCCCGGGGTTGTGAAAGTTTCATTACCTGAACACCATGTATTCCCTACCGGGTCAATAACACAAAGCTTGAAATGATATGTTGTAGTATCGTTTAATCCGCTTAGTTCGAATTGGTGATGGGCAAAATAAATATCTTCAAAACCAATTGTGTCAGAATAACTCACACTATCACCCCACATTAATTTTGTTTTTACCAACTCGGGATGTTCTTCGCTTGTTAAATAATCTACAAGAATGTGTGTTTCTCCCGGGTTAATAAAATTGAAAGTAATTTGGGTGGTTTCAACAATGCTGTCTTTTACGGGGATTTTTCCAACTTTATAAGGGTTGTACAAAGGGTCTCCAACGGTAATGCCCTGCCATTTGAATTTAGGTTCGGCATGATAAGCAGCTTCAATAAAATTATATCCTTTTAGGAAGTAGTGCATAAAGATATCGGGTTGTGAATGACCGTCAAGGTACGGTTCGCCAATGCAACCTGTTCCGCATGTAAGGCCATTTGCAAACGATCCGGACAAGAATTTTCCGCCACCACTACGTATGCTGGCTCCCGAATTTGAGTTTAAATCACAAGCATAGGAACCCGGTAACCATTCCCATGCATCATGATAAGTATTATAATTGTACCACCCACCATATAGAATTGCCTGTACTCCCGAATCAGCCGGACTACCATCTGTAAACATTGCCGTTGGCTGGCCTATTTCTGTTTCGTTTGCTTCCTGTTTGTAAGGAAAGTTGGCTTCCTCGTAATAGAACTTAATGTAAGCAGCATCTTTATCGAAATCGCCATATGTGCTTGGTGCATAATGGTAACCTGCCTGCAAAGTAGAGTCGTTGTACACTCCAAAGCGGTGGTCGGCATAGGCCATGCCATTGTAATATTCAGGGTCAGGATCGAAATAAATATATTTATCGCCATATAATGCCATGTCGATTAAATTCTTGTTCATCCTCACATCTGTTCCAATAAGCCTCGAAACAAGATACATATGAGTGCCATAAAATGAATATGTATGGTTGAAGCTACCCTTATCGGCAAAATTGGTAGGAGAACTTTCGTAAAAGGGGTTTGTAGAATAATATGTGGGGAAGCTTGGGATTGTACTTGTTCCTAAGGAATACAGGCTCGAAAGGGCATTGTCTAATGACCGGCCAGTATTTGTGGCAACGGGTAGTACCAATTTATATGGTATCCTGTCGCAAAGTAAAAAATAATAAATGCTGGTATCACCTAATGCCAATAGTTTATTGCGGATAGGTATTACCATCTCGTCCCAAAAATCAGTCCATTGATTATTGTAATAATAATAGTTTGAGACAGAAATATTAAGCCCTAATAAATTAGAATCGGGCACATTTCTTTTTTCCTGATAATACAGTGCCAGTTCTTTCGAGTCGGCAACCCCATTGTTATTATTATCAACATCATTTTCATTATAAATTACTAAAAGCTTTTTGGGTGCTACCTTATGAAAAGCAGGTACTGTCTGGGCAAATACCGAATTTGATAATAAAAAGATCAGGAGCAGAAGTGTGTTTTTCATTTGTTAATAATTTTGAATTACTACAGTCTTCAGACTTTGGCCTTCAGGGTTTTCTTTAACAATTTCAAATTTACTTCGGACTTCGGACTTCCGACTCTCTTTAATTTCAAATTTACTTCGGTCTTCCGACTCCGGACTTTCTTCATCCTATCACATTAACCTACATTTATATTAAAAGACGACCTTAAATTCTTTGAAATTATTAAAATCCCCTTCATCAATTTCAATATCTTCCACAATTGCTCTTGGAGGCCCTTTCTTGCACCAGTCAACAAATTCATTTACTTTGTCAATAGAGCCTTCTACTTCAATGAAAACAGATGCATCATACATGTTTTTTACATATCCATAAACTCCTATTACCTCTGCCATTTGCCTGGCGTGATAACGGAATCCTACATTCTGCACTTTACCTGTGATACTTATGCGTAAATTTTTGATTGTTATTACATTCATCATAGGATGTAGCTTCAGGGATAGTCTAAAGTATTATTAAATATTTTCAATTGATATTGTTTTCTCTTGATGTCCGTCATTAACCCATGCTATAAAAAGTTTGTATCCCAAGGATAGTACAATTGCGCCGATAAATAGCCCAAGAAATCCTGATACGATCATTCCGCCAATTGCACCAAGGAAAATAACCAGTGTGGGGACAGGAGCTCCTTTACCCATTAGCATTGGTTTTAAGATGTTATCTAAAAGGGTAAGAAGAACTATTAACACTGTCCATAAGGAAGCAATTAATGGTTCTTCAACAGAAAAAAGATAAATGATCACAAATAGACTAACCAATCCGGGGCCTATTTGAATTATTCCAAGGATAAGACATAATAATGCCCATAATCCAGCATATGGAATACCAGCAAGTAAAAATACAGCACCAAGCAGAAATGATTGGATAAAAGATACACCCACAACACCTTTTGCAACCTGTCTGATTGTTATCTCTGTAACAGAAGCAAATTCATCCCCGCTTTCTTCTCCCACTAATTTGCGGAAGAATTTTCTACTCATCTTATAAGCATTATCAGAACCGACAAGCAAGATTCCGGCAATAATGATTGAGATAATAAATTGTAGCAATCCCATACCAGTGCCTACAATGGCATTCAATAGCCAGCTTCCGGCAGATACTAACTCAGCTTCATATGTTTTTAGTAATCCTTGCAAATTATTAGAAGCCAGTTGCCAGGTACTATGGACGGTATTTCCTATTACAGGCCATTTTGCAACATCATCAGATGGAGGGGGTATATGAATATTCTTATTCTTTAAATCTCCCCCAAAATCCTTGATCCCTTCTATCATAGATGAAGTAAACTTTATACTCGGGATGATCAGTATAGCCAGTAGAATAATGGTGATTATTGTTGCTGTAAGTTTCTTTTTTTTGCCCAGTTTCTGGCTGATACTTTTATAAAAAGGATATAATGTTACTGAAATGATTATTGCCCAGATTACAACATTTGCAAAAGGCCAGATTATTTGAAAACACCATGCAAACAATAATAAAAGAAACCCAAGTTTGATGGTAATGTCGATAGCCTTACTTATATGATCATTTTTATCATTTGGTTTTTCCATGATACGTTAATATAATTAGTATTTGATTTATAATATAGATTTCAACATTTGATTTACATTAGCCACTTCATTCAGTCAGCCTTCTAACCATAAGTCCTGAAATTTTCTCAAAAAGTTGTTTAGGAGAAAATATCCTCCAATTCAGGATGTCGAGCATGCCACCGAAAGCAAAATAATAATCAAGGTTTGCGCCTTGAAATTCACTGATAACATGAGTCCTGAAATTAACAGCAGCTATCCAGCCATCTTCCAGCTCGTCAAACCATTCCTGGTAATAGGAATCATCGGAAGAGTGGAAATTCATAATATTTTCCCCAATAAGAATGAATTTGTTTATTCCATTATCAGAAAGTGTTTCAACAACATTTCTTTTAAGGTACATAATGTCGTTATGCAAAGTATCATTCCATTCTCCAAATAACTCGATAATGCAGTAGGTAGATTCGTAATCGACATATAATATTTTAATATATAATGTTGAAGAACCAATTGAATCCCACTGCGGGTGTATCAGATGATTGTACACAGTATGAGTAAATTCAAATTCACTATATTTGTTCCCCAAAAAAGGAGATAATTCATCTTCTGATGCAACGTAAAGATGTCGCCAGGCATAATGTGGTTCTATGTCATGCATTGCTGTTGCGTGTTTATATATCCTTAAACTCTTTAGTTAGCTGATACCATGTGCCTTTCTCAGTCAAGACCATCTCAATAATATCAAGTACTATTAAATTTACAAGTATGGTTTCTGCTCTATATCTTGATATATCTGCAATATGGCAAAATTCTGATAGCTTTATTGTATTGTAAGCTTCAAGATGATTTAGTAAAAGCTTTTCAGTATAAGTGTATTTGATGTATGTGCCTGTCTTACTTTCTTTTCTTTTCCAGACTTTTAAGAGAGTTTTATTTGCAAGAAGGTTTTGATCGTTCACACGAATATAAACCAGCCATATTCCATTGTGATCCTTAACATAATGTGGCTTTTCTTTGCTTTTTGGAATAATAAACTCAAGCACTTTTTTTCCATCCACTTTCCATTCATGGATATCAAATTTAACTTCCGGACGTGTATACATTTGTGCTGCAGCTTCAACCATAAAAAATTCTTCTTCCGATCTGACTCCTGCAATTATACCATTATCTTTAACTCCCACAAGCAATCTGCCACCTTCAGTATTAGAGAATGCCCCAAGCGACTTTGCAATCTTCCTGGAGTCAGTGATACTGAATTTGAAATCAAGTTGTTGATGTTCTCCTTCTGCAATTAGCTTTTTAATAAATGAAGACATTTGTCAATTAATAAATCTACTGATTTTTTACTCCATACTCTATGCCCTATGCATGGCTCTTTACGTACTTGGTTTAGATGTGTTTTACAATATTAATCCTCGCATCCACTGCCACTACCTTATCAGCCCTTCCAAGCAAGGGATTAAGATCCAGTTCTATTATTTCCGGTGCCACTGATACCAGAGCAGAGAGACGTAAAATAATATCAGCGAATTTCTCCTCATCCACTCCTTCCTGGCCTCGTACTCCTTGAATGATCTTATAGCTTTTTAAACTTCCTATCATCGTAAGGGCTTCTGATTTATCTAATGGTGCGAGGCCTGCAGCAACATCTTTAAATACTTCAATAAATATTCCACCTAATCCACACAAAATAAGGTGCCCGAATTTTGGTTCATGCTTTGCTCCAACAAATAATTCAATTCCACTGAGCATAGGTTGTATAAGGATAGCTGTGGTGTCTTTTATTTTTATCATCCTGTCAAATTCTCTTTCAACACCTTTTACATCTTTGATATTCAATACAACACCACCAACATCAGATTTATGAACCGGCCCAACAACTTTCATAACAACCGGTAGTCCAAGTTTTTGTGCTGCTTCAACAGCCTCATCTTTAGTTTTAACAACTGCTTCGCCTGCCCGGGGAATACCTGCAGCATCAAGAAGTCCCTGTACTTCTGTCGGAGATATATATCCTTCATCTGCTCCATCAATAATTTCTCTGATTAATTTGCGGTCAATGTCAGGGAGTTTAATATCCTTAGCTGCCGGTTTAGTTGAATTACAGACTCTTGCCAGAGCATTTCCAAGGGTAACTTCATCCGGGAAGAATATTCTTCCTTTAGATAGAAACTCCTCAACTTCGTCCCTGGCAGTTAAAGTCGAAGGCAAGACAGGATAAATGGGTTTTTTAGCCGTTTTCATTTTTTCGTCAAGAACCTGATATACATCAAATATTTTGAATAATCCGGGAGTACCGAAGATCACAACCATTGCATCAATTTCGTCAAACTTCTCATCAACATAATCGATAATGATACCGAGTTGCTCAGCAGTGCCGGTAGCCAAAAAATCGATTGGATTGGCGACAGATGAGCCAGGAAATAGTTGTTCAAGTAGTTCTTTGCTGGCGGGACTGTCAATATGAGGGATGTTAATTCCGTTATTTGATAAAGTGTCGGTTAGCATAACTGCCGGGCCTCCGGCATGAGAGATAATGGCCACATTTTTACCTTTTAATTCTTTATGCATAAAAACCGATGCAACACTTATAAGGTCATCTCTTCCATAGCATCTGACAATACCAGCCTTTTTGAAAAGAGCATCAACGGCAACATCTGAGCTTGCAAGTGCACCTGTATGGGATGAGGCTGCACGGCTTCCGGCTTCAGAAGAGCCTGCTTTAACAGCAGCAATTTTGCACCCCTTGCGAATAAGCGATGATGCATGCTTAAGCAACATCTCCGGTTTGTCAATATTTTCAATATAGAGAAGTTTAATATCAGAACTTATTTCCGGATCATAGGTCTCGTCCATATACTTTACAATTTCCTCAACTCCCATTTGCGCACTGTTTCCAACTGAGAATACACTGGAAAATGTTAATCCTTTTTGAATTCCTGATTCAAGGATAAAACATGCAGTAGCTCCGGAACCGGATATAAGTGTACATCCTTTGACATCAAGCTTTGGGATTGGTAATGTGAAAACACTATGATGATTTGGGGTTAGTATGCCTATGCAGTTTGGACCTATCAATGCTCCATTTACTCTGTTGACTGATTCAACAATCTCATCTTCCAATATTTTACCTTCTACACTGCCTTCAAGTTCACTAAAACCTGCCGAAAGTATTATGAAAGCCCTTGTGTTTTTTAGCTGTGTAAGTAACTCAACCGTTGCAGGAACGAATTCTGCTGCAATAGCGATTATCGCCAGGTCAACTTCCGGGAGATCCCCTGGTGATTGACAACATTTTATTCCCTGTACGGAAACCTCTTTGGGATTAGTTACATAAAGATCACCTTTAAATCTACCATCTATAAGATTTTTTAAGACTTTTCCTCCGGGTTTGTGAATATTGTTCGATCCTCCAACAACAACTATACTTTGAGGATCTATTAATTGTTTATTGATCATTGGTTAGTGATTAGTGATTAGTGGTTAGTGGTTAGTGATTAGTTGCTTTTCTAATCATCTGCTAATTTAAAAAAAAATGACTTCTAAAGTAAAAAATACTGTAAATTTGCACCAAAGAAAATTTAAATAACAAACATAATGAAACGATTAATTCATTTCTCGCTAAGCATTTTCGTTGTTTTTCTTTTTTCATGTACTGAAGGCGACTCAAATACCAAAGTAAATAAGAAAGGAGATGACAAACAGGAAGTCAATAAAGTATCTCATCCAAAAAATATTATTTTAATGATAGGCGATGGGATGGGTGTTTCGCAAATCTCCGCTGCATTGACAATCAGGAAAGATAGTTTGAATATTGCCAGATGTAAATACATTGGTTTCAGTAAGACATCTTCATTTGATGAGTTTATCACTGATTCCGGTGCATCAGGAACAGCCATGTCGACCGGGAATAAAACAAATAATCATTATTTAGCAGTGGATCCTCAAGGTCATTCCCTTCCAACTATACTTGAGATAGCAGAAGAAAATGGTTTATCAACAGGCCTCGTTGCTACATCCTCCATAACTCATGCAACTCCTGCATCATTTATTGCCCATAATGTCGACAGAGGTGATTACGAAGCAATAGCACTGGATTTTTTAAAAACTGATATTGATGTCTTTATTGGAGGAGGAAAAAATCATTTTGCTGCCAGGAAAGATGGATTAAATCTCCTTGATAGCCTTAAGTCTAGAAATTATAATCTTATCTATAATAGTGGAGAGTTAGCAAAGATAGATAGTGGAAAGATTGCCGGGTTATTTTATAATGATCATCCGCCAAAAATCAGTGAAGGCAGAGGATCTATGCTTAAAATTTCAGCATTAAAAGCAATTAAAATCCTTGAAATGAATGATATGGGTTTTTTTATAATGATAGAGGGATCACAAATTGACTGGGCAGGTCATGATAATGATTCAGAGTATTTGATGGATGAGACACTGGATTTTGATGATGCTGTGGGTGCCGTTCTGGATTTTGCAGAAAAGAATATGGAAACTCTTGTTATTATCACTGCCGATCATGAAACAGGTGGATATGCAATTAATGGAGGTGATTTACAGGAAGGAAAAGTTGAAGGGGCATTCACATCTGGTGGTCACACAGGAGTGATGGTGCCGGTTTTTGCCTTCGGACCCGGTGCTGAAGAGTTTATTGGAATATATGAAAATACAGAGATATTTTTCAAATGCAAGAAAGCATTTGGATTCAGTCAATAATTTATTAGCTGTTACTATTTTATTTTAGTAAACTTCTTGAGCTTTTTCTTATCTATTATTATATTTAACTCTGTTACAATATCCTGATATTCATTTCGCATACCAACTTTATACATCTCTATCAATGGGTCATCATCTATCACCATTTGCATTATAAGGTCAGTCGGAGGTGTCATATCGAATCTGCTATATGCATCATAAGAGATATTAAGGAATGCTACATTTTTAGTAATACCACGATTATCTAATAAAAAACCATCGTGAAGCTTTGTTGGGAGAGCCAGTTCTCCTTTATAATATAGATCACTAAAAGCAGGGTAGGAGACAAGCATACTTTTATCTTCTGACAAAATCACAGGAACTTTATCGAAATAGTTATTTTTTGTTTTGTAAATTATAACAGGTGGTCCGGAAATTTTAACAGTTCCCGGTGCATCTTCAACAACCGGTGCGGGAATAGGTGTCGTATCTTCAATATTAACTAAGTTTTCCTGCTTGATAATAGTTTTTGATGTTGTTCTGGAACAGGAGAATGATATCATAACAGATATGATAAAGAAAAATATAATAAAAGTCTTGTATTGCATGATCATTGTCTTAATGTGATTGACAAAAGTAACGTTTTTTTGCTTAATCTGCCAAGAAAGGAAGCGAAGAATCAATGATGCATTTTTTTTAACTATATTTGCGAATAAATTTAGGATTAATATTAAAAAAATAATACTATGCCAAAAATTTCAGAAAAGGGCAAATTAATGCCATTATCTCCCATTCGAAAGCTTGTTCCTTATGCAGAAAAAGCAAAAAAAATGGGAAGAAAGATATATCATTTGAATATCGGACAGCCTGATATAGAAGCTCCGGAAGTAGCTTTAGCTGCAATTCATAATTTCAGTGATAAAGTAATAGAATATAGTCATTCTGCAGGCAATCTGTCATATCGTGAAAAGCTGACCGAATATTATGAAAAGCATAATATTCACATCACTTCTGATGAGATCATCGTTTGTACAGGCGCTTCGGAAGCAATACTTTTTGCTTTTCAGTCCTGTATGAATCCTGGTGATGAAGTTATTATTCCCGAACCATTTTACGCTAATTATAATGGCTTTGCGGTTAATGCCGGAGTAGTAGTAAAGCCGATACCTTCAGATATTAGTGATGGCTTTTCTCTTCCTCCTATTGCAGACTTTGAAAAGGCCATTACACCAAAAACAAAAGCAATACTACTTTGTAATCCTAATAATCCTACAGGTTATTTGTACTCTCGTGAAGAATTGGAAATAGTTAGGGATTTAGTGAAGAAATATGATCTTTACCTTATCTCTGATGAGGTATATAGAGAATTCTGTTATGATGGCAAGGAGCATTATTCAGTTATGTATCTTGAAGATATTGAGAATAATGTTATCCTTATTGATTCAGTTTCCAAAAGATATAGCGCTTGCGGTATACGTATAGGATTTATTATTTCCAAAAACAAGGAAGTAATGAGTACTGCTATGAAGTTTGCACAGGCACGCCTCAGCCCCCCAAGCCTTGGACAGGTTGTTGCAGAAGCTGCAACTGATACACCTGATAAATATTTTGTAGATGTCCTGAATGAATATTATGCCAGAAGGCAGATTGTTTATGATTCGATCAATAAAATGGAAGGTGCTTTTTGCCCATTTCCAAGTGGGGCATTTTATGTTGTTGCACGCCTTCCTGTTGACGATGCAGATAAATTCTGTCAATGGCTTCTTGAGGACTTTGAATATCAGAATGAAACCGTTATGCTTGCTCCTGCTTCAGGATTTTATGCTACTCCGGGCGCCGGCCATAATGAAGTCAGAATAAGCTATGTGTTAAAGGTTGAAGATCTCAAAGCATCAATGAAGTGCCTTGAAGAATCCCTTAAGGTTTATCCGGGGAGGAAGATATAAGTGATGAGTTATAAGTTATTAGTTATGAGTCCACAGTGGCAGTAGCAGTAGCAGTCCACAGTAGGCAGTATGTAATTCTTTATAACTCGTAACTCGTAACTCGTAACCCGCAACCCGCAACTTCTTACGGCTTATACTTCTGGTACAATGCCATATAATCCACCGACTTGCTTTCCATGCCCATGTCTCTGTAAATATTTGCCATATTCAAATATAACTGGGCATAGTTAGGGGCAATTTGTATGGCTTCATTTAAATATTTTATGGATTTGTTGAAATTGCCCATCATTGCATTGACAATTCCGAGATTTTCTAAAATTGTGACATTTTTAGGATCCAGTTGATATGCTTTTAGAAGATACTCAATTGCTTTTTCATTGTTTCCTTTTATCCTGCCATAGATTTCTGCAAGACTAGAATAGGATTTGCTGTATGAAGGATCTTTGAGTATTATATTCTGAAGTATTATTTCTGCAGTATCCACCCTTCTCATTTCCAAATATATATTTGCAAGTGAAATAAGATGGTCTTTTTTACCCGGCTGGTATTTTATCAGGATTTTACATGCCTGGATTGCTTTATTGAATTCGTTTTGGCTGACATAAAGTTGTGATAGATGATTCATATATGTTGTAGCATCAGAATGATCCGGTTTCATACCCAGGAGATTTTCAAAACATTTCCTGGCCTGGTCATATTCTTTCAGTTCAACCAAAGTGCTTCCATAATATGTCAATCCCCCATAATTCTTAGGATCGATTGTTATCGCTTTACTTAGGTGGTTCAAGGCTCTTTGATAGAGTTTATTTTGTTCAGCGGGATTTGCTTCCTGCTTTGCTTTTTTGTATAACATTTCCCCGGCAACCACATTGGCCCTCGAACTGTTCGAAGATGTTAATACATCAGTTGTAAAGAGTGTAAATTTATCTTTCCAGTCAAAATTCCTGCTAACAGTTTTTACAGAGTACAATGAAAGGATAATAATCAATATCGAGCTTGCTATCTGCTTGTATTTTGAAGTGTCTGATATTTGGTTTTTAAGGTTTACAGCTATCAGATAGGCGATAATTATAGTGTAGCCCAGTAATGAGATAAAGATAAATCGCTCATTCATGAATAATCCAAGATTGAAAACCAGATTTGATGTAACTGAAAATGTTATCATGAAAAACAATATCCCATAAGCGATGATCTCTTTTTTCCAGACCTTTATCAAAGCATACACAATTAAAGCCAAATAAATTAGAAGAGGTATGATAGCTCTGAGATTTGCCCAGCCAACGATCGGTATCTGCTTGGGGTAATAATCGTGAGTAAGGGGATGAGGGAAGATCATCAACTGCAGGTATTTGCCCCATGTCAACATAATTGTCGCGTATTTTTCACTTGTAGTGGCAAACAAAAATGGATCTGTTAAAAGATCTTCAGCTAATTTAACGTCGGTATTTATAAGGTATCCAAGAGCAGCAGTTCTTATTATTAAATAGATTATTGTAGCAGCCAAAAGTGGAGTAATGATGATAATGTGATCTTTGATATTAACTTTTCTGAAAACTAATAAAGTAAGAGGTATTATTGCAAGAAATGTGATGGCATTTTCTTTTGATAAAAGAGCGGCTATAAAAATGATAAATGATAATATTAAATGAATAGGTCTCCTGGCATCCAGATATCGAATAGAAAAAAACAAAACTGCAAAAACTCCTAGCATTGTCATTAATTCGTCCCTGCCTTTTATATTTGCAACAATTTCTGTATGTAAGGGGTGAGCGATAAACAAAGCTGTGGCAATGAACGGGATAGATTTGTACCAATGTGTGTTCTCAGCTGTTTTAAACAACTTCGACAGTATTATGAATAAGAAAATACATGAGAAGGCATACATAAGTACATTGATAAGATGACCCCAGAATGGTGTTTTTCCAAAAATCGCAATTTCAACAGCAAAGCAAACCTGGGATAATGGCCTATACCTTCCGCCAAGGTAAATATTACTATGTTCGCCATAAACACCAACCAGTTGGTCATTGGTCATAATATCACCAATACCATCCAATCCTGCCATGGTGAATTTATTATCTGTAATCATTAATCCGTCATCCAGATTGTAATCAAAGAAGAGGGAATTAAAGTAAAGGGCTATTGCGAAGAAGAAAAGGAACCATAATTGTTTTCTATAGGGGCTTGTGGGGCGGTTGCCAAATTGCCTTTTAGCCTTTTGTGGTTTTGTTGAAGTTTTTGTTGTAGTAGAGGGTTGGTGAATATGCTTTTGTCTCTTTTTTTTCATAAAGATGAAATGTTATTTGAAGTCAAATCCCTGTGTTTTCTATTCGGTAGGCGTATTTCTGGCCTGCATAGCTTTTTCACTGTATTCCCTGGCTTTTTTATGATCACCTAGCAACTCGTATGATTTGCTGATATTGAACATAGCATTTGCATTATTGCTATCAATTTCAAGTGCTTTTTGCAGGAATTCAATTGATTTAAGGTAATCCGCTTTCATTCCGAAAACAACTCCAAGATTTTCAAGAAGCGAGGCATCTTTTTGATTTAATTTATAGGCTTTTAACATGTATTCAATTGATTTGTCAAAGTCTCTGTAATTCTTCCCGAATATCTCTCCGATTTTAGTATATGCTTTATAGAAACCCTGATCTTTCGCAATGATGCTGTTAAGTATTATCAGGCTTGTATCCGGCCGTCCCAATGCTACATAGTTTGTCGCCAGTTGATAGAGATATTCAGGATCACCTTCTTTGTGCTTTAAAAGGGTTCGATAATCTTTCAGCGACCTTGCATAATCCCCGTCCAGAAAGGCTATTTGTCCGTTATAGTTCAATCTTGCCAGGGCTTCCGTTTGAAGTTTATATGTTTTCAGGCAGTTATCATAACAGATCCGTGCATCTTCCCACTCCTTAAGCTCTGTATGTGCATTTCCCAGTAACACCCAACCGGCTGAATAAGTCCTGTGAAGACTTAAGGCTTTGTTCAGGTGGGTTTTGGCAGTTTGAAGCATATCATTTTTAAGGACTTCATCCTTTTCTTTACGGGCACGTTCAACAAGCTTGCCTCCTGCTGATGTATTCACTTTAATACTATTTGTTGATGTTTTAACATCAGTCATGAAAAGTGTGTAGTCATTTTTCCAAACGAAATTCCGGCTGATGGTCTTCACAGAATATAAAAGCATTATCAGGATAAAAATACTTATAACAGCCTGAGGGTTTTTTATCCATTTGCTGATCTTCTGATTAAAAAACCATGCAATTATGATGGTGAATCCAAGCAAAGGAACAAACATAAACCTTTCGTTCATGAAAGTGCCGATGTTAAATACCAGGTTTGATAAGATAGAAAAAGTGATAAGGGGAAATAAAATCCCATAAGAAATAACACTTTTCTTTTTTAGGTTTATTAAAGCATAAATAATGAGGGCAAGATAGACCAGCAGGGATCCAAAGGCTCTTATATCCGACCAGCTAACAAAAGCTACATGCATTGGGTAGTAATCGTGTGTAAGTGGATGAGGGAAGACAAGGAGTTTGAGGTAAAGCCCCCAGGTATATATTATGGTAGCAAACTTTTCTCCGGAGGAGGAGTTAACAAAAGGATCATTAAGTATCTCGGCAATTTTCACTTCATTTATTAAAAATCCAAGTGCCTGATATCTTACAACTAAATATATAATTGTAGAAAGCAACATTGGACTCAGTACCATAATGTGATCCTTTATTTTTGCCTTGGTAAAGAAATAAAGAGTTAATGGCACAATTGCGAGGAAAGTAATAGTGTTCTCTTTTGCTAATAAAGCCAGAAAGAATAAAATTGCTATAAACACTAACTGAATATTTTTTTTACCTTCTATGTATTTAAGGCTGAAATATAGCACAGCTACTGAACCCAATAAACTCATAATTTCATCCAGGCCTTTGATGTTGGTAACTGCCTCAGTATGTAAAGGGTGTGCAATGAATAATGCAGTAGCCAAAAAGGGTATTGAAAGATACCAGGGGTTTTCAGGATACTTCCTGAATAGTTTTTTTAAGATTAAAAAGACGAGATAACAACAAAAAGCATATAAGATCAAGTTTGTCAGATGTCCGACAAAAGGACTTAAGCCAAAAAATTCATATTCTATAGCAAACATCACCAATGACAACGGCCTGTATCTTCCTCCTGCAACCAATTGTTTCTGCTTCCCGAAAAAACCAACAAAAGTATCATGTGAAAGTATATCTCCTATACCACTTATCCCATCTTTCGTAAATTGGTTGTCCTTGATTACTATACTATCATCAAGGGCATAATCAAGTGTGAGTGAGTTAGAATACAGAAGAAAAACCAGTATCATCAATATCCACTTCTGTAAATGATCAGTATTATATCTGGATTTACTCTTTTCTGCTCCTGCCACTGCTTCTGCTGCTGCTCTCCTTTTACCCGGTTTTGATATATTTTTTTTAATAGCTTTCTTTTTCAAAACATAAAAATTAAATTAACATCAGCAAAAACCTGCATTATAAATTTTTCTTAAAAGTAAGAAAAAAAAGCAGATAATTTGAAAATTTGAATTACCTCCTGATGAATTTAGAGGAAATAAGAAATCAATTCCAAAAAAGGCTTTAGCCAGATCTCATTAGAATCTCACACTAATCCCGGCCAAAAAATTAATCCCTGCCTGTGGGTAAAATCCAAATATATTGTTTCGATCGTCATCGAGATAATAGCTGTAGACCCAGGCGTTGGATTCGTACATTTCGTTAAACAGATTATTAACCTGAAGATAAAAATTTATCTGTCTGGTGAGTTTGGTTTTCAGATTGTATCCGATGCGGATGTTATTTAATAAATAGGCTTTAAGCATACGTTCCTTGCTCGATGTATTATCAATAAACTGCTCACCCACGTATTTTGTGATAAAGCTAATATCCAGTTTTTTAACAGGATTAAATGTAAATATACTGTTTCCGATAAAGTTTGGTGAAAAAGAAAGGTCAGTTTCTCCAAGATCTTCGACTCTCTGTTCGATAAACTCCCAGTTTGCATCATAGTGATCAGTGTAGGCTGTAAAACCCTTAATTTTATTTCTGCTGAATGTTATATTCATATCCCACCTCAGCTTCTTGCAAATTTTAAGACCTGAAGTGAGCTCTATACCTGCCCTGTAGCTTTTTGTAACATTGGTCATTATCGGATCTCCAACATTGTTTATCTCTCCGGTTAGCACCAGCTGATCTTTGTAATCCATATAATAAATGTTTGTATTCAGGAGAAAATTCTTTGACTTGTATTCATATCCAAGTTCATAATCAAAGAGTTTTTCGCTTTTTGGAATTCTACCGGGATCAGCATCTCTGTAATTACCCCTGTTTGGCTCACGATTAGCCAGAGCCCAGGAGAAATACAGGCTGTGGTTGCTTTTGAGATCATAGTATAATCCAAATTTGGGATTGACAAAATTAAACTCATGTTCCTGGGTCAGATCCCTCAGGTCATCGTGAATTCCATCAATCGAATATTTAATTGCCCGGTATTGAAGGTCGCCATATAGATTTAGTTTTTCAGTTAGCCGGTATTCAACTTTTCCGAAAATATTGAAGTCTCGCTTAGTACCTGTGTTTCTGTACCATTCATAATCTTTTTCACCATTACTTGCATATTCTGCCCAGATGATCTTTCCAAAATGATCTCCGTCATAAATATTCCATGCACCACCAAGTATTGTTTTTAGCTTATCTTTTTCATAAATAAGCGAATAAGTTAATCCGTAAAAATTATTGTCAAGCCATTTTTGCCTAACAAGGTCAGTTCTTTTTATCATGCTATCAGGATATATAGTTGTATCCGGTCCGATCACTATTAAAGTGTCAAATATTTGTATCGGATCCAGGCCATAATTAGAGAATTTACTATCTTCTCTAAATTGCTCATAATATCCGTTTCCTTTTATGTAAAATGCAGCAGTATTGAGTTGTAAGTCTTTATTTATCTCTTTTGAATATATCAGATGGTAATGATCTTGCTGATAATCATCAATCTCATTTTCGTAAGTATAGGGATTGTATGTCCTGTCGGTTTCCAGTTTATCTTTTGGCACTCCACCCCAGGCTTGGTATGTCCTTTCCTTACCTGAGAAGATATTTATTTTCAGAAGGCTGCTTTTTCCGTAATATGATCCTGAGATAAAGAAGGATTTAAGATCAGACCATGCTCTGTCAATATAGCCATCGGATGCTAGTTTTGACACTCTGCCATCAAAAGCCCATTTATTCTTTATTAAACCTGTTCCAAAACGTAAATTGGTTTTATATGTATTGAAGGAGCCATATGATGCGTTTACTTCTGCATATGGATCAGGATTCACCTTTTGAGTTAATATATTAATGCTTGCTCCGAAAGCTGAAGCTCCGTTTGTTGATGTACCAATACCTCTTTGTATTTGCATCTCCTCAATTGAGGATGCAAGATCGGGGATGTCCACCCAGTACACACTATTTGATTCGGGATCATTTAATGGAATTCCATTTAAAGTAACGTTGATTCTTGTGATATCCGTCCCTCTTATCCTTAATCCGGTATAACCCACTCCCGCACCTGCATCAGAAGTAACAACAACCGAGGGGGTGTTTTCAATAAGATAGGGGATGTCCTGACCAAGATTGACTTCCTGAAGCTCGCGTTTTCCAATATTAGTAGATGTTACAGCTGACCTCTCGCCAACTCTTAATGCTTTGATGATCACTTCATCCTCCAATAAATAAGTTGTTTCCATTTCAAAGTCTAACTGAGCATTTTTATCAAGATCAATATGTTTAATAATTGCTTTATAACCAAGATAACTAACTTTTACTGAATACTTCCCTTTTCTTAGCTTTGTGAATTTGTATTGTCCTTTTGTATTACTGATCGTTGCATAAAATGTGTTTTCAATAATAATGTTAGCCTGAGACAAAGCTTCATTTGTATTTTTATCAGTGACCTTTCCTGTAATTGTAAACTGTGATATAGCAAAATGCTGTATTCCGATCAGCATAAATGCTAAAAGAATTAATTTTTTCATGATCTTGATTTTAAAGTTTTACCAAAAGTTTCAAGCTTTCAGCCTAAATACCTAATAATTTAAATCAATACTCAAAAAAGGAAGCAACATAGAATTTTTATTTTCTCCCTTCGCCGGCATTACCCGGTGCAGGTTCTATGAGTATGATCTCAGCCCGAATTTTAGGGCACCCCTGTTTGAATTATACTGCAAAGATAATTAAAATAAGTTACAAATTACAAATTACGAATTGTGAGGTTCAGGTATTTTGGTTTGAAGTTATGAGTAAGGATTTTGCGGGCAAGATCAAGAACAGGCACCATACATTTATCAATTATATTTGAATCTGAAGTTGCAATAATACCTTGTTTTATCTGTTTCAGGGCATAGTCAGGGGAGGCTTGTGTTTTAGATGATCCGGATAAATTATATTCCTGAATAGTTTTATTAAGCTTTGCTGATAATTTTCCGCTATTGCTGACAGGTTTATCAAGGTAAAAGTGCAGACCAGACACTTTGTTTTTTTTCAGGTAATCGAATGTCAGGACTATTGCCCTCTGTAGTAATTCTGTTCTAAAGACTTTTCCATGCACCTCCGAAGCATCCCTTAAAAAGTTGTCGTTTCCAATAAATACAAGACTTCCGTTAAGATAACTCCCGATAGTGATCAATACATTATAGCCATCAATATGGATACTTTTGTTTTGTATGTCTTTAGTAAAGGCGAGTTTTGATTTTCTGTGACTGGCATTTTTATCCGTGCAAATCCCTCTGTACAATATTGTTCGTTCGACACTACTGAGTTTAAACCTGTCGCCAACTAATTTGATAATAGCTCTTTGCGGAAATCCCTCCTCAAGCAGATATTTATAATTTTTTATTGCAAAAACAAAGTTTTCTGAAACTATCATAATGCAAAATTTATTACCTTTACAATACTTATAAAATTAATATAAAAACATTAATAACTAGCCTAAGTTTTTTTGTAATTTTAATAAGTTGAGCTTAAATATATACAATCATGCTTTTAATAGAACATGGATGACGCAGATTGGACAGATTAGCACAGATTTTTATCAATGAAGATCCGTTAGATTAGTGTCATCTGTGTTCCATTTCTTAGATATATTGTTTAACCTTAGCAAAATAAATATAAACAAAATATGAAAAATCAATGAAAATAATAATTATTAACGGTCCAAATCTCAATTTACTTGGAAAACGGGAACAATCTATTTACGGAAATCAGAGTTTTGAGGATTATCTGAAGCAGCTAAGATCTGAATTTTTTGATTTTGAGATCGATTATTTCCAGAGCAACATTGAAGGGGAGATCATTGATGCTATTCAGAAGGTTGGTTTTATTTATGATGCTATTGTTTTAAATGCCGGTGGTTACTCGCATACCTCTGTTGCGATTGCAGATGCTGTAAAAGCTGTTCCTGCTCCGGTGATTGAAGTTCATATTTCGAATATTTTTGCAAGAGAGAATTTCAGACATATCTCTCTTATTTCTTCGGTTGCAAAAGGAAGTATTATTGGGTTTGGGCTGGAATCATATCGACTAGCGCTTTTGAGTTTTTCTGAGAAATAATATTGCCACCAAAACACTAAGGCACAAAATACCACAAAAATATAATGATAACAGCTGTGGGTTCGTTAAAACTTATCTTCTTTGAGGGATGAGAAGGTTTTTTTCCCCTTAAGATAATAGTCATATACAATATTTCCATTATAAATGTTAATGACTTTTTTAGGCTGTATAGCTATTCTTTTTTTGCGATGCCGGGGAATAGAGGTGTAAAAATGTATATGCGCTCTTGTTACAGCGAAAAAATCCTTATAACCGCTGCTTAGAAGAAATTTTATTGCAGCGACACCATCAAGAAAGAAACGGGCAAAGAATACTATAAACAACCTGTCGGAAGGGAGATTTTTATAAAGCATTATGAGGTTATTGCGAATGTTCAGGTGTGTTTTTCTTGATGATTTTTTTGGAAGAGTACCTCCACCAATATGATATACTTTTGATTGCGGGCATACCATGACCTTATAGCCTTTTTGCTTAAGCCTCCAACAGAAATCTATTTCTTCCATATGAGCAAAAAAGTCTTCATCCAGTCCACCGAATTTATGAAAAAGCTCAGCTCTCACAAAAAAACATGCCCCGCTTGCCCAGAATATTTCAGATATCTCATCATATTGCCCATTATCATTTTCCAGGCTCTGAAATAATCGACCTTTGCAGAAAGGGTATCCATATTTATCGATAAAGCCTCCGGCAGCTCCAGCATATTCGAATTTTGATTTGTCGTTGTATGCAAGTATTTTTGGCTGGCATGCAGCAATGGACTTGTCGCTGTCCATTAATTTGATAATCGGTTGTATCCAGTTTTCAGTTACTTCAATATCTGAATTTAGCAATATATAATATTCGGCTTCTACCATTTTAAGGGCATCATTATAACCTTTTGCAAATCCTCCATTTTCTTTATTTTGAATAACTCGTGTATCGGGGAACTTACTTTTTAAGTAGTCAACAGAGTCATCTGTAGAGTTATTGTCAGCAATAATAATCTCTGCATCACCTGAACTATGTTCAATGACTCCCGGAAGAAAATCTTCAAGAAAGGACCTGCCGTTCCAGTTAAGTATGACTACAGCGACTTTCATTTAGTTTTTTTTTGTTTCCATCTTCTGTGCGACCAGAGCCAGTTGTCAGGTTGTTCGATTATGGATTTCTCCAGTAAACGCATATATTTCTCAGTTATTTCATTTTCTTTTGAACTGGCAGCGTCATCACATAATTCAACAATATTAGCTTCGAAATATCCACGTTTAATCCTTTTAACATCCACATAAACTACAGCCAGATCAAGTGATCTGGCAATTTTCTCTGCACCGGTAAATACAGGAGTATTTTGATTAAGAAATTTTGTCCAGTATTGAATTTCACTTTTTATGGGAGTCTGATCAGCTGCCATAAATGTAAACGTCATCTCATTCTTTTTATTAATAAAATGCCGCATTGCATGTTGTGAAGGGATCATTTTCAGGCCAAATTTTGTCCTGACCCTGAGAAGGTAGTTGTTGAAAAACTTATTTGATAAGGGTTTGTATAAAGCGAAAGTAGGATATGGCATTACCATCTTTGAGAAAATGCAAACCCATTCCCAGTTACCTGTGTGTCCTATTAAACCAATCACGCTTTTATTCTTTTTATTGAGTTTGTCAAGAATATCAGTGTTTTTAAAAACCATCCTTTTCTGAGATTGTTCATCACTCATCCCACGAAGTTTAATTTGTTCCCAAATAACATCTGAAAGGTTATGGTAGAACTTTTTTGCTATTTGACGGATCTCCCGGGAAGATTTTTCAGGAAAAGAATTACGAAGATTCTGATATACTACCTTTTTTCTGTATCCGACAATATAATAAATTATTAGAAATAAAAAATCAGATTTTATATATACAAACCAGAAAGGCAGAAGAGATAAAAGCCTTAGTATGCTTGCACTAATAAAATTGATTATATACATTATTCCGGAAAAATTTAAAGCATGATTCAATGTAATCCAAATGTTCCTGGATTTTACCAGGCTAAATTACGAAATAATATATTATTTAGCTTGAAATTAGTGATTAGAAATATTATCGAGGATTATCAAAATAATCATCAACCTGGCTGCCATAGGTACGGGTTCGTTCATTTTCAATATCAACATTAAAAATATTGAAGGGGTCAGTATCCCTTGCCATCAGCTTAATTTTCCATTTATAGTCAGAAATTTCACCATATGCATCGGAATGAAGCAGCTGGTAGTCGTTGGCGGCATAGTTGGGGTTATAGAAAACAAATTTTTTGTTTCTTTGGTTTATCAATGTATAATAATGCCATATTTCGTATGGGTAGGACCTTGGTTCATATTTACTTTCATTGATAGTATTTGGTGGCCCATATTTAAGATACACTCTCCCCCGATCTGTTTCATAACCCTTTTTTATCTGTGTTGAAAATGCATTATCTGCTTTTTTCACCTCTTTATAATAATTAAACCATGCCAGTTCAGGATTAATATTATCCCGGTTTAGCCAAAAATTCATGAAATATTGCTGTTTTGTATTCAAATCGGATTTCTCCAGCTGAGTACTCGCAAAAATACTTTCAATCTCATCAGAGATGGGCTCGAGCATACGTATATATTCATCCAGAGTATCAGCATTAGTTATTCTTTCAGCAAAGGTATTGTTTAGGTTTAGCGCAGTGATGTCACTTAGTGCAAATTGAACTTTTGGATTATTTCTCTGAAAAAAAATAGTGTTTGAAGCTAAAATCTTATTTTGCCTGTCTATGACTTCAATAACAAGATTGTAATTGCCGGATGCAAGTTCACTGATATCAAATTTACTTAAGAGTACTACCACAGCTTTTGTTGTTTCCCTTCTAAATCTTACAAGTTTTGATATTTTTTTATCTGTTTCAAATGATTCAATAAAATATGATAACAGGAATTTTTCATTGGCTCCCAGCATCTTTTCTGTATTATATATTTCTGTATAAAAAATAATTTCATCCAGGTTTTCAGGGAAATAATTAAAAAGATAAGGGATAAGGTCATAGCCACTTTTTGATAAAATATTCTCCTCACTTGTTTGTGTGTAAGAATCAACAAGTTCAATTCCGGAAATACTTACTTTTTCTTCAGGAAAAAAGATCGTGATGGGTTGAACTATAGAGAAGGCTTTGGCTTCTGCATGTTTGTCGGATATTAATAATTCAAGATCATAATTTCCGCCCGGTAGTATGAATCGTTGCTGGTCGATAAAATTAAAATTAACATTAGTAGTGTCATCTATTTCCGGACTATAGAGTTCATATTTTTTAAAATCCTGAATATCCTCACCATTTTTGAACATTATTGTAATTTCTATTGTTCCCTGGAATTTCCCATTATCCTTTTTAACAAATACCACGCTATTACCAACAACCGAAATATATGTTTCAATGAAAGGTCCGTCATTAATTGAATAGAAAGTAGAGTAGGAGAGGTAGGCACTAAGGTTCCCGCCCTGTGCATTGATCAAAAAAGAAAATAATATGAAGGTTAATAAATATAGTTTTTTCATTTCTTTATTTTTTTAAGAGATAGCGGACTAATTGCAAAAGATCCTATAAGAAGATTAAAGACCAAATTTACATAGATTAACTTTATCAGTCAAGCAAAAATCAGTAAACGGTAAAATTTAATCAGTTAAAGGCTATTTGGGTTTCAGGTTTCGGATTTGAGAATTTCGAATTACCAATTAAGGATTACGAATCATACACGTTAACCTGAAATCTAAAACAAAAAGCCCGACATCAGATGTCAGGCTTATGGTTGCGGAGAAAGAGGGATTCCAAACATCCAATTTTGAGATTCTAATCATTTGTTTGTCAGTTACATGTATAAGTGCTGGCTGTCAAAACTTTACAGTTTTGGAACGGGGAACTGGAAAATTCATAAAATAAAAAAGATTTTTTTTAAGATACACTATCCAAACATATCTCAAATGGGATTTATTCCTACTCGAATGTAAAAATGGCAATTGCCTTTTTCCACAGGGCGTGGACGATCTCAATACAAAGAAAGGCAGTTATTTATTTGAAAAAAACGGTTAAAGTAATGAAAAAGAGTGAATTATAAAATAATAAACTGGAAAGTCATTTTTGAAGAATTCTAGGTGCAATTTCCAAGTACTGTATGAGCCGAATAATAATATTTTTGTAACCCCAGGCAACGATTTGAGCTCCAATTGCATATATACAATATGGGAGGAAATGTATTTTTATTTGTTTTTAGTATTTTTCAGTACTGCATCAGTGGTATTGTAATTATGAAGTTTGCTGGAAAATGTTTAATCATTCTCCAAAACTTGACTCAATTTCCAGATTTCTGATTAAAGCTTCAAAAAAACTGATAAATATTTCAGAAAAACTGAAATTGGGACTCTAATATGCAATCATTCTAAATATATTTTGATATAAGATAAATTGTTTATACTTTGCAGCTTTAAATAATACTATGTTATTACATAAGAAGTTGCAATAATTATGAAAAATAATGATATAACTATAAAGATAAACAATGTTAATAAATACATTATTAACTGTTAATGCTTACCTACTACGGATTTGACTTCTGCCCCAACTGTTTAACTTTTTGTTTTTTTACACTTTTATTGATTTATATATTTAAAGATTAATATACTCTATACAAATTCTAATTGTGAAGGTTATTATTTTAACTTAAATTTAAAAAAATGAAAAGAACAGCATTTTTACTTTTATGTATTGTTATTACATTTCAGGTAATAGCACAAGTACCTAGCATCAAAAACTATAGTTTTGAAAACTGGACTGATAATGGTGGTTATTTGTATCCTGATTCATGGAATGCATATTCAACCGAAGCTGTTCAGTCTGGTGCTATAGCCAGAAAGACAGGTGGTTCAGTTGGGGCTTATTCACTTCATGTTGGATCTTATTATAGTGGAAGTGATATATATGGAGCTGGTATCGACATATATGATACACTTAGCATGCCGGTTGGAGGTTTGAAATTTGATTGCAGAATTCAGAATAATAATACTCAATGGCTGAATGGTTTGTTTTTAACAATATACTTCTACGATTCAATGCATGATTATATAAGTGATGAAGCCTGGAGTTCTCCCATGTTTACTAATTACAACAGTTTTACCACTCAAACCTGGAGTTTTAATTCTCCTCCAGATGCACATTACTACAATTTGGATGTTTCATACTTCAATGCTTTTGGAACAATTAATGAATTTGCTGATGTCGATAATTTGCGCTTTATTGAAGCATCTGGTTTATCTAAAAAGAGTTTGGTTAATGACTTCATTTATCCGAATCCAGCCAACCATGAAATTACAATTAGCAATAAACAAATTGGTGCAGAAAGCATAGCAATATTCAATCTAGACGGAGCATTGGTTTTACAGCAGAAGTTACACAATAAATTGAACTGCATTAATATAAGCACTCTATCTCCTGGCCTATATCTCATCCAACTTAAAGGAAAATCAAGTATAACTCTACAAAAACTTATTAAAGAGTAATCATGTATTGTGTAATTTCTTATTCTTATTAACTAAAGTTTCGCAGTAACATAAATTACAGGAAATCAACAAAATAATGTTAATAAAAAGCAGCATGTTTTGTGGTTAAAAAGCTAATATTTAGTAATTTAACCATGTATTCCAAAACATTT
>Ga0222696_1000271_pt1 | contig 31441 bp, 1 predicted proteins | sample AntAcemetage1400_FD_179817 | JGI IMG/M metagenome (GOLD analysis project Ga0222696, IMG submission 179817) | Saline water microbial communities from Ace Lake, Antarctica - #1400 | ecosystem: Environmental > Aquatic > Non-marine Saline and Alkaline > Saline | place: Antarctica: Ace Lake... | reverse complement strand
ATCAAAGATAAGGGTAAAGAGCACAATTATCTGCTCTTTGGTAAGGGCGCCTGTCTCTGGTATGATAGTAGTACCTGTTATATCTGCAAGGAACGCTCTTACATCCTCGTTCTTAGATAATCTTAATACTGTAAGCATAGGACCTGCTAATTTTAGACCCTCCATAGTCTTGTCAGGGAACTTGGCATTGGGCTGTAACTCATCCTTTCCCTTAAAGATTAAACTAAATAACGCGTCAATTGCTTTCTGGTTCAATGGGCTTGTAAAGTTTAATGTCTGATCAGCGAGTATCTCTTTAAGTCCGGCTTGAGCGCCTGTATCAGCCCTTAGCGCTGTAAGCATAGGTTTTGCTAATTTTAGACCATCCATGGTATTTTTAGGGTTAGTGGCATTATCTTGTAATTCACCATCCTTATCAAAGATAAGGGTAAAGAGCACAATTATCTGCTCTTTGGTAAGGGCGCCTGTCTCTGGTATGATAGTAGTACCTGTTATATCTGCAAGGAACGCTCTTACATCCTCGTTCTTAGATAATCTTAATTCTTTAAGCATAGGCATAAATAATTCAAGCGCCTGCAAGGCCCTTGACTGGCTATATTCTTTCTGCGTTACTATAGAATTAAGATAATTTCTTATCATAGGACTACGCTCAGGATCACCATAATATTTTGCGCCATTCAGCTCCGGTGACATAGCATAGATATATCTAAGCGCGCCCGCGTCGATTAATCCTTGAATCCTTGTCAGGTTCCTTTCAATAGTTTTCGCTGTAATAGTCTCTGTAGATTTTACACGGTCAATCGTCTGCATAACTTTTCCGGATTCATCCTGAGCAGATGTATATACATTAAAAGAGTTAGTACGTATATCTTCGGCAAAATTAGCAAATAACTGGCGTATAATACGGCCTCCTACATCTTTATCCTCATCATTCTTGTATTTGTCATTTGAGTTAACCTTAGAATGAAGGTCATAGATGCGAGATAATATCTGAGTACCGGCTATATCTTTTTGAAACCCTAAGTTTTTTACAAGTCCGGACAATGCAATAGGTTTTTCTAATTCTAAGGTACCTTTTTTGTTGCTATCAATATTTGCACATGCTATGACATGCCTATCGACTAAGAGAGCAAGGCCGTAGAGTTTATTTGTTAATTTCTCCTGCTGGGCTGCTTCTGCAGGTTTGTCATCCCATTTATAATACAATAAATCCTCTGGTATTGGGAGGCCCCAAAGCGCGGAATCAGAAAAATAGTCACCAACCTCGGTTTTATGAGTATCAAGCATATCCCTCATATCTTTTATAGAGGCTAAATACTCTGCTGATGTATGCCATGAATATTCAGGGCCAGGACCTATGGCGTTTGTGGCTATGCCATGAGTAAAATCAGCTAATGCACCGGTGGGCATACCTGTTATGTCATCAACCTCATCCCATTTAATAGGGCCTGAAGAATCGACACTATATGCTCGGTGATTAAAAACATAATAAAAATTGGGATCTGCAAGCAGCGCGGCTACCTTAATTTCAACAGATTCCGGCTGTGTTACAGATGTCCATGACTGTCCTACAATATCTGTCCAGTATGCAACATCTTTATTAGATTCCTCACTTAATGAACTCCTTATTGAATCACCAAACTTAGTGTTTAAAAATACCATATAATCTATTAATCTCTTTATATCAACAACTTCTCTCGGCGTCTTAACATCCGCATCTTCTCTTGGCGTCATAACATCCGCGAGGAGATGCAATATAATACTGTCTGTGCTAAGTGGGACCTGAGAAATATTAAGATTACCCGCTATGCCTAACTCATCCCTTTTATCCATATAGAATGGCGCAATCTGACGCATAGTCTCTAGAAATTTTTCAGGATCATCCTGTAACTTAGAAAGCGCTGTTAACTGAATAAAAAGGCCTGCCCCCTCTGGTGTAGCTATCTTAGGAGACTCCTTTTCTCCTAAAGCTTTATATATAGCATCGACTTTATCAAAAAGAGGAAGCACACTCTTTATCTCCGCCACGCTATTGTCTATTCCCTGAACAGGCCCGCTCTTAAGCCATGTAAGTTCACGCTCAGCCCGGGTTATCAGAAACTTCCATGCCGCACTATTAAATTCATCAAAATTGGCGCCATCAGGAGTGACCATGCTATCATCTTTAATACTTGCGTATATCGCTGACATATTGGATAAGAGCTCTCTCACATTCTCTACAGCTTTTGAAGCGCCTCCATATTCAGGATAAGTAGTAAAGCCTTCTCCTTCGTAAGCTAGCACTGCTACTAAGGTAGCGAAGTAACGCTGCCAATCCATTAAACCCTTAGCATCTTCCTTACCGGGTTTATACCAGGAAAAATCAGCATTTTCTAACTGCTTTGAATAATTTATTACTGCCTTTACAAACTTTTCATCAGCAAACCTTGAGTCTACCTGCCCTGCATCTTTATCTTCCTTAGCTACAGTATATATATGCGCCATCTCTTCAAGAAACTTGAGTTTAGGTGTTCCTCTTGATGTAGAATCCCCTCTATCATCAAAGCTTAAAGCGCCCCAGCTCTCCTCAAAGTCCTGTTTAAGCTCTAATACAGATTTAAGATGTCTTATGACATCGACACCTTCTACTGTCGCGTCATCTACCCTTTCGAATATAACCCTTTTATCCTCATCATTAGATGTGACTATCCCGTCTTCGATATGGCTTATATTTAACAATTCTCCTTCTTCAAAATTAAAGAGTCGCTCTAATAGAGGTTTTACCTGCGTAGCAAGTTCCAACTCCTCTAATGTATAGACTTTATACAATGATTGAGCATTATAAATAAATGTCTTAAAGCTGTCACTATACGGATCTTGCAGATCATTAAAATCTATCGCGTTGTTTGTGAGATTAGATATCGCGTCTCTTGCTTTCTGGTTAGCCATAAAGGCAAATAGTTCTTCTACGCCTTCTATACCTATAGTGACAAGGGCGCCGTCTATATCTATTCTTTGCTGAGCCATATTCCCAAAGTCCAACAACATACGACCATGTTCGTCGATCTTGAAGGTCTCAATCCCGGCCCAATTCCAATCCAGACTCTTTGAGCTCTCCATATCTTTAACAAGCTGTTCAAGGTCTATATCATTTTTAAATGAAAAATAGGCAATCTCTTCCAAAAACCTGAGTTGGGCGCTCGGGACTCCATCAACAAAATCATCAAGCCCTATTTTCCTATTACCTATCAAGGCTCTAAAAGAAGACATATTCGCCACAGCCTGCATCTTTTCAGCAAGTTTTTCAGCAAATGCCGCCGCGTCTTCTATCTCATCTTCGAGTTGCGCTTCTAATTGCTTTTCTAATAGACCTGTAAGATATATGCGATACTGAGGATTAGTGATATCCGCGCCATCAAAAACCTCTGTTAGATATTGATGCATATCAACCTCTATCTCAAGATTCTTAATAATGGATTCCTTTGATGTTCCTTCCTCAACTATAATACGTGATGCCAGATGTCCAAGAGCTGATTCAGGATTTATCTCTATTATCCGAAGCTTTTCGACTGTTAATACTCCTTGTTTAGGCGCAAGCTTCTCTATCAGCTTTTTCGCCTCGTGCATCGTATCTAAGGCTGTTGCTACTAATTCAACAGCGTTCTCTTTGCCCTGGGATTTAAGTTTAATAGCCGCGTATGCCCAATAAAATAGCATGGCCTCATCCGCCTCTGAAAGATTATCAAGCTCAAGAAAGATTCTCACCCGGCCTGAAAGAAGAGCTGCATTACGCATAAGCTCTTCACCATCTACAGTTATCTCATGGGTAACTACACCTATATCATAAAGGGCAAAACGCAATAGCTTACTCAGATGTCCCGTATCACTAATATCTAATTTGCCATCAAATAATTCATCCTCTATCACAGCGTCCGTTCTTACGCGATTTGCTAATCTTATCATAGAGTCGAGCGCTATACCTACTCTTCCCTTTATATTAGGTTTTCCTGACTGCACCCAGTTTTCCTGCGCGGCAGAGAGCACTGCGAAATACTTATGAACACTCTCTGGGCTCTTAAGTATCTCCTCTCCTATAAGCTCCTTTACCTTTTTATCGTGTTCAGGCTGAGAGCTTAAATACTCTTTCATAAACTCTTTACTGTAATTTGAGCTTGGTGCCATACCGGCATCCATTATCTGAGCCAAATACCTCTGGAATCCTACGCTATGTTCATTTGTGGGGACGCTTAACAGGTTATCGATATCATCACGCGTTTCGATAATACCTTTTGCTATCAGCAGATCAGTATAAGAGGATTTAAGAAATGCCATAAGCTGGAGAAGCGCGGCAGGATCATACTCATTCTCTTGAGCAACTTCCGCGTAGACTCCCCATTCAAGAAGTGCCTGCAGATCCTCTGGATTATTCAAAGGGTCTTTCTTGCCGCATAACGCCTCTATAAATTCCCTATTGCCGGCAACGAGATTAGCTATTTTCCGCATTGCTTCTGCATCCATGCCCTTGGATCTTGCCATTCCTGTAAAGAACATAAGAGCCTCTTCATGCTCTAAATTATATGAATCAAACTCTACTTTATAGAAACTTTTAAATATTGGTTTAAAGGATATCCTGTCAGCAAGCTCCTGCGTAACCCACTCTTTACCATAACTCCCATTTAGCCAAACCTCTGCCCAGAATATCATAACACTATTATTATTTTCCCAATAGCCGCCTTTTATCTTACTCTCTCCAAGATACGCCGCAAGCTGGGTATTCTTTGATAAGGAGCTATAGGCCTCTAATCTCTTCTTCACCCAAAAATGCAGATCTTCACCTTCCTCTTCGGCAGCCACAAGAATCTGCGCCCAGTATTCTGCTTCTCTGTCTGCTTTTGTAGTATAACCAAAGCAATCCATGTTCATTAAAAAGCTCTTCTCTTTATCAACCGCGGCTTTTAGGTCTTTCTTCTTATCATCACTTAAATTATCCCATAATCTCCTTACGCGTAATACCTCTGACTGGTAAGTATTAGTAGTTGATTCAATACTGCTATAGAGAGATTTCCACCCTGAAATAGAGGTGTTCTCCGCTGATATCCATGAAGATGTTACATCCTTGACTCGATTATTAAAAGAGGTAAGAGCAGCGCCCGCTTCCTTCTCTACAAGGTTATACCTGGCAAACTCTTCTTCCTGCTGGGTAATTATCTTTTTTATATCTTTACCAAGCGCTGTTAGAGCAGCTATATCTTTGGCATAATCATCAGCGTATTTTTTTATCTTATCTTCTATCTCTGCTCTTTCTTTAAATATCTCATGGAGCCTATCTAATCTCTTATTTATCTCCTCTAAAAGCTCTATGGTATGCTTTGTCTCTTCTGCTAATACAGCCCATTTTGCCCTATCAACTGCTCCCTTTTCTCTAGCGACCTGCATCTCTTCAAGGAGCTGGCGATACTCTTTAACTATACTGCTAAGATAATTAAATTCTTTATCCGCCTCAGCAAATGGACGGCCTTCTGCCCGGAGCTCTTCATGACGCTTCTTCTCTTGTTCCAGACTTTCTTGTATATCTGCTACTAATTTCTCTGTATGGCTAAGGTCTACGCTATCTACAACAGTATAATTAGGATCACTTACATATACCGCTGGGCTATGGGGATTTGTAAAAGTAGCATAATATGATGAATATGGATTAAAATTAATCGCCCCTCTTTGAGGCCCTTGAGAGAAAAATCCTCCCAATCCTGATATATTAATGTCAGCACGTAATCCTAGAGCTACTCTCTTCTCTTTTCTAATATCTAAACGCGCGGAGCTTCCTTCGGGCCCAACCACGCCTACGGCTGCTCCATAGCTATAATCATCTCCAGGGATTACATAAGTTTCAGCACTCGGCGCACCCCATCGATAAGCTTGAGCAGGTGTCCAGCTTGCGAATGTTTTGGAGAGTCCTTTTTCGCCAGGCATATATCCAAAACCTGTGCCTGCTCCAAAACCATGACGCAGAATCTGGTTAATAGTAAGAGATCCACCCTCATCATATGTCGCCTGAACAGTTGTACCGAAATCAGTACGCGCGGCTACTGTCACTGGAACCGCTGTACCACCATCTTTACTATATGTCGGCTCCATGGTGCAACTTACCTTGCCCTCATAATTTAGACCAAACGCCACTCTTGTGGAGGTCTCTCCTGTATCAAAATTATACCCCATTTCAGGACCTATTGTAAGGAATGAGACAGGAGTATAGTACGTACGTATATTTAATCTCGAGTCTGTATATGTGGCAGCTATCATCACCTTATCATACGTCTTGCTTACATTAGCCCACCATCTCATTTTATCTTCAGAATCTATTATAATCCCTGCCATAGCTTCAAGACCATCCTCTGTCCTAACCCCTACTCCTAGTGTATATACTGCCCTGCCATCTTCATCTATAGAGAGATCTAGCGGAAGAATCCATGTATGCCCGTCTCTTTCAAGAAGAAGTTTTGCTCCCATCTCTGTGCGCAGTGAATCACTATCTACACTTACACCCCAATTTGATGTCGCGAGCGCGACCTGCATATTATATTCTAATAAAATCGCGTCTGTAATCTCAACGACCCTTTCACCCTGCGCTAACTGGCCATGCTGGTCAAGCTTATCACCACTTGTAATGGAATACCTTGTGCTATAATTACGCATCTCCATTATTGTGGTCAGAGCCTGCTGATCAATAAACAGGCCCCCATCATATAAAACAGTAAGGACCTCTCCTGAACGATAAAATCTGCTTACCATGCGGGCAACATCATCTCTTAACCAATCAGCATAAGCATAATATTCGCCAGTAGTAGCTACAGCATCAGGTATCAATATATCTGTTATTGAACCCTTAAGCCCTTCCTCTGCCAGAGAAAGCTTATGTCTATCGGGCCTTCCTTTTACGCGGGCCTGATTATATATATCCTGTTTTCTCTCTTCATTGTCTCTTAATAAAATTAATATCTTAACTATCTTTACATCATCCTTTTTAGCGCTATCCGGTCGGATATTCATCATGTTCATATCTATCCGCGCGCGTAGATATTCTCCTAATGCCATATCCACTGCTTTTCTTCTTATATATCTCTCTTCGTCTGTTTTTGCCTGGCTATATTCATACTGAGCTATCGCGCGATTTGATATGCTCAGATCATATGCCTTTCTCAATCTCTGCTGTGTCTTGGCCCTCTCCTCCTGTGAAGAGAACTTATCTTTTACGCTCTGTAAATACTGTACATTTGCTTCAGCAACCAGACTCTTATCAGGCCCACTGAACATTCCGAATATTATAGGAAAGAGCGTTCTAGCGGCTGAACCAATAAGATTGTTTCCTAAATATATGGTTATGCCATCTCTATGCTCCTCTACCCTCTCTATGCCTGCTTTCGCCATCTCTGTTATTAGCGACGCCATCTGATATGTACTTATGTCTTGAACTCCTGCAGCTTTATTAGCCGTGTTAAGGCCTTCTTCAAGTAATATACTGAGCTTATCTATATCCAATGACGCGTAATCGATATTCATTTCATCTAATGAGTCAAGGGCGCTAGATGGTATTACACCGGGCCTTGCCAGGTCTGCTAGTAGAGCCTCTGTGTGATTATAAGCCTTCCTAAGCGCTCTTAATCTCTTGCTTACAGCTTCTCTCTCATCCCGCGATGCTATCTTCAGCTCATCTTCTAACGAGGTTATATCCTTTCGAAGATTTATAAATTCATGCTTTGTCAATATATACTCCATGAGCAATCTTGTGCCCATATAATTCGCCTGCCTTACACCTATATCTCGTTTCAATTTATTAAACCTGGTTGCTAGGTCCGCGTATTTCTTATCTGGATCTGTAGGAATATCTATAGTTATCAAAGAATAAATATCTATCAACTCTGTTCCTATACTGGCTTCAAGGCCTAAGCACCATCTGATTTTTTCAAGCATTCTCTCGCGTATCTCTGTCTCCTCTACGCTAAGTTGCGCGATCTCCTTTTCAGAGGCAGATATATTATTAGATGTACGTGTTATCGCATTATTAAAGTGCTTCACACCGGGTTTAGATGGACCGACTGCAGATACCTGTGCAGTAACGGAAAAACCCTTATCAACAGCATCTGTAAGTTCGTCTATTTTACCCATCCATTCCTGCCAGAATGGATCCCGGTTATTCTCTTCAGCATCTGAGGCTAAAGCCTCCTTCAATTTAAAGATGAGAGTCTCGCTATCTAAACCTTTATTCTTCTTTATCACCTTTTTAACTATATCACCCCACGCGTCTTCTCTTATGCCTGGTGATTCTGTATTACGTATAATATCTATTATAGTAAGAAGCAGTTTATTCCGCCTATCCTGAGTAATAGCCTTTTCTCTGCTGTTTTTGAGGTTACCCACCAAACTTATAGCCTTCTTTACATCCTCTACGAGCTTGTCATTATTTTGCTTGTTTTCTGAAAACTTCGCGCTTGACGCGATTGTATCAAGCGCCATTGTATGCATTGTGCCATAAGCCTGCTTTATCTTCTTATCAAAAGCATAATATTTATCAACATCACCTTTAACATACAACGAATATCTGCTCTCAAAGTCTTTCCATTCATTAAACATACCGAATATCTGATCAGCGCTGCCGCTTTTTATATCTATGTAATCTATTCTTCGCGATAACTCGGAATAATCTGTATCAAGACTCTTCTGCTTCTCTTGCCTCTCTTCTAGAGCATCCCTTAAGTGTTTATGGGCCTTGCGTATATTCTCAATAACTGCCTGCTTCTCAGGGCCTGATGGAAGAATTCCCAGAGCATCCATCATATAAGATTCTATTCTGTTCCATGCGGCTAATATATCTGCCTCACTATGTTTTGAGCTAATACCTCTCTCCTGATCGAGTATATCTTCTTTCATAGCAGCGTTAAACCTCTTAACCGCAATCTCCTTATCTTTTTTGGCTATCTCAAGCGCCTGATCTATCTGTTGCCCTATATCATTGGCATTCTCTAAGCTATAATATTTATTCTTTACAGCCTCTTCAAAGAGCGCGATAAGCATATCCCCTGCTTCTTTTATATTGTATGTTAAATTTCCATTCTTTAATGAATCTATCAGGCCTGTCGTAGCGGAGCTCGTACCGCCTATTTGAGCCTTTACATGTCTACCTCTCTTATTCTTTGCTATCTCATAAATTCGCTTTAAGCGCGCTTTGTCATCTTTATTTCCAGATCCGGATAGACTATCATTCATGCTATCTATTTTAGAAGAATCATATGCTATGCGGCTCTTATGCAGATTATTTGTAAGAAATGAGAAGCCTCTTATCTTCTCTTGCTGGGAAGCGCTCCTATTCTCTATAACAGCTTTACTTAAATTCTGCTTTAAAAGCATCTCTAAAGAGGCCATCTTATCTACAAAATCTTTTACCTGTAAAGAGTAATCTGTATGCGCCCTTATGTCCGCAAAAGAGAGCTCTCTTATATTTTTATTTATAGCCATTATATCTTTAAATATCTTGTTTATCTCTTCCCCATTTACCAATTCCCGTATATCAGACTCTACGGTAATAGCCTGTATACTGTTCTCTGCATCAGTAATAGCTGTTTTAATTGTCCGCGTAAGTCTCTCTGATATCTTCTCATCCCTTGCAGCCTCTTTTTTCAAGTCTTTTGAGTCCTTGACTTGCAAAGCTTGCCTATCTATGGGAATAAGATTCTTATTTATATCGCTGACCAGGCTACTTAGAAGTATGGCGCTTTTTGAATCTTTGGGCGCTTCTCTTATGATACGCGATAGAACATCCTCTGCTGACACATGCATATAATCTTTTTTTGAAGGCATGGCAGGCATGCTTTCGTCAGTACTATATGCCAGATCACCTATTAAATCGTCTTCTTTAGCCATCTCAAGTAAGGCCCCAAAGAGCTCCTGTCTTAATTCTTTCATATCATAGGGGCTCAATTCATCCGATCGGATTGAATTGCAGAATTGCTCAACCACAGTCTTTAAGAATATATCTATCGGCCTGTTATTTCCCACAATTACAGATGGTATAGTAAGCATAAAGCTTGAATTTAATTTATCCAAAAGCGTGCTTAGTAGGGTCTCTTCTTCATAACCTTTCTCTTGCGCGGATAGCCTGATATGCTCTAAAAGCTCCCAACCAGAGTATTGCTTCTCTGGCACCACCCACAACCAATATCCTGTGGGCAGTTTCGCTTCAGCATCGACCCTTATTGCATTTAGATTATCATGATTCTCCATCGCCTCAAGTATCGCCTCATGCCATTTAACAAGTGAATCCTTTTGTAATTCACGAGACATCTTATCATAGCCCATAGCAGATACTATCAAACCTATGTTGGAAACAACCTCTCCTGTTAAAGGCATGCCTGCTACCATTTCTAAGGCTAGCTCCTCTGCTTTATAGCGAAGCTCTTTTATAACGCCTGAAAAATATGCCCTATCACGCACAAAATAACGCTGATACACTGGCTCTGCCTTCTTAATCTCATCTAATATTACAGCTATTTTTTCAAGCGTATCAGCTGATTGTAGTCGCGTCTCTATACTTTCACCTGGCCCTTCTTCTCCTGTCATTTTTTCCTTAAATTCTTCCTGCTTTTGAATAATAAGAAACTCCTTATCTAAGTATTCATCTATCTTCTTCTTGACATCTGACATATCTCTAGGCGCAGACCCTTTTTCCTCAGCAGATTTAAACGCGTTATCTAATGCCTCTGTCCAGCTGCTATAAAGCTCTGCTCTCTTTTCTAAACTAGTAGGGGTCTGATCAGGTAACGCAATAAATAGGCTATCTAAGGCATCAGAGATCTCCTTTGATAATGTTGTATCCTCTAATATGGCAATACCACGCTCATGCATACTGACGTAAACATCATCTATCCTATCCATTATCTCGTGTGTATTATGGCCTTTTATAATCTTTAAAGCATCCTCTTTGAGCTTATTAAACTCATTGATAATATCTGTAAGCTCCTTAAGCGTTTTTAATGATTCTACGCTACTAATCATCTCATCACATTTGCCTAAGAATGTTACCTGCGCGCTTCCTATAGGCAGGGCTGAATAAAGGCTTTCGCGAAATTTTTCCAAGCTCTCTATCTCTTGTGTTCTAGTAGGCGTAAGATCAGGGGTCGCTTTAAGTTTTTCTAGTCTCTCATCAATAGCCTCTTCCCAAGACTCAAACAAGCTGACCTGTTCTTGCGGTGACATGGAGTTATAATACATAAGCTCAAAAAACTTAGCGCCATCAGTACGTAGGGTAGGTTTTATAGGCATGTCATCCTCAATTAGCTCAATAGCTTTATCCTGAATAGCATTGAGTAATTCACTGACATCCTCATCAGGGGAGCTCAAGTCCTCATAGGAATATCTAGGCAAGGCTCTGGTAGCATCTATGATTTCGTTTAATTGCGCTATATTTGCGGCATTTTCAATCTTTGTCTCTAACTCTTCTATCCTTGCCTCTCGCTCTTCTCTTTTCTGCTCTACATCTTGTTTAGCTTGTTCATCAGGCTCTTTATACAGGTTATTTATCCTCGCTGTTGACTTCTCTAACTCTGCTATCCTTGCTAATAATATAGCCTTTTGAGCCGATGTCCTTAAGAGGCCTTTGTATTCTTTACCGTCATGCGTATAACCGGCCCACAGAGCGCGAGTTCTGGTCATAACAGCAGGTATCCCATTAAGATAAGTGATTGTTTGCGAGAGACCATCTATATTATCAGGGCTTAATTCTTTATCAACCACTTTAAACCCTTTCTTATAAAGTTCTATTCTGTTCTCAACTAAGGAGAGGTCATTTTGAAGCTCTGCTATCCTCATATTATGTTTTGCAACCAATGTCTTTCTTTCGTTATCCTTAAGCTCAAGATAGTACTCTTCATGGCTATCATATATATTCGGCACAGAAAATCTTAAAAACCCGAGAAATTCAGTCAAATCAGTAAAACCTAAATTTATTATCAACGATGCCCCTTCAAAGAACCCTCTCCCTGGCTTGCTCGTGCCAGCAAATAAATCACCACCCATTCCATCAATGGCTGATCTATCTGGTAAAAACTTATACGCGCCCTCTAATGAGTCTATCGTAAGCGGCTCTTCTCTGTCAGATTCCCCATAACGAGTGGTACTTAATCTATTTATCTTCTCCGCTTCAGAGACTAAGAGGCGTCTCTTTAATTCAAAGAGTTTATTAAGTATATGAGATTTATCTCCTTGTGAAACAGATTCTATTCTCATATCCTTGGCTACGGATTGCATATTATCCGTAATCGCCTTAAGATAAAGAGAAGGTATCTTCTCTTCAGCCTTGGATATCTGTTTAGCGGTTCTTAAATTAACCAGCGCATTAAAATAGTCCGCTACCAATTTTGGGGCTGCCTTTTTCGATTCTATTAAAATTTTTATAAGCAACCCTATATTTGCGTTAAAATCTTTATCATCTTCTCCAGCTGTCTCTCCGGAAGCAAGCCAGCTAGTCAGATACTCCATATCCACATACAAGCGCGCGTCAACAGGTATTTCCCTGCCTTTTAGCGCTGTTTCAAGCGTTCTCTGCGCCTTTTTAGCTTTGTCTATATACATCTTTAAGTTTACAGACTTGCCAAACTCAGGGATCTGGGTCTCTTTTAGGCTCTCCATATAAGCCTTTGCCGCATTATATATACATTCAAATATACTCCCTGATTGATTATACAGGCCAAATAGCTCTTCCCTAAATATACTATCTATAGCCCTCTCATCCATAGCCTGCTCAAGTAGAAGATTCTCAGCCCTCTCCTTGTTAATCATAGCAAGCAAATCATATATTATCTCAAGTTTATCAAGAGAAGGCATCCCTTCAATATTATTTAATACAGCCCCTAGCAAGGCTCTCTCCTCTTTGACGTCTTCAACCCCTAATACTTGACGAACCTTTGATCGCAGATAACCCAATGTAATAGGTGCCTTCTTTTTAACCCCCTCTAATATAAGGCCTATGACAGCTAACTGCTGTGTTTGCTCGGGCATTAATCTCTTTTTTGCCTTGGCTAGGGCACCCTCGATACCTCCTTGGGGTACAAACGCGCTCTTATGTTTAAGAACATATCCTTTGTATCCATGTTTGGCATTCCTTACAACCTGTAATTGCTTCTTAGCAAATTGCAGCGGCTCTCTTACTAACCTTACTGCCTCATCAGGGTCGGTCTTTCCAATAGCTTTAGCAATTGCTATCAAACTTTCTTTTCTTTGGTCGAGAATATTTGAAAGATAAGGGAATATCCTATCTGCAAGCCTATCCTTTTCTCGTTTTGTTAATGAGTTTTCCTTTGCGAACTCTTCTATTTTCTGTTCAATATAAGTCCTGGTAAAAGGTTTTCGTCTTGATAAATCCTCATCTGACTGCAATATGAGAGATGACAACTCGAGTAATAATTCATTATAGCCTCTTGTCTTTACCTCTCTTCCTCTATGCTGAGGTAAAGAAGGAACCACTACAATGCGCCTGACAGATCCGTCTGGTAAGGAGATAGCAGGTGGTCTCTTTGGTTGCGATTTCGGTGTAACTATAGGTGGGGCAGGGATTTCACGTTCTGCAGGAAGCTTTTCCATAATACCAAGCCATCTTAAAAACTGCACTATCTTGTTAAGCAATCTAATCCAAAATGACTCTTCTTCCTTGGGTGTAGCTGTAACAGCAGTCTCAACTGGTTTAGATGGAATTTCATCTAGTAGAATTGTCTCTTTGCTCGCCTCTGTTAACTCAGCTTTTTCCTGCTCAAATTCGGCTTTGAATGCATCATTATATCTTTTGCTGTAGTCATCGTCCGGTAGTTGCTCATTTATGCCATACCAATACTGGGGAATATCCTTCAACAAATTAGGATTTCTAGTAATATCAACGCGGAGTATCTGCATAACCATCTCCTTATACATCCGCTTATCGTGTTCTTTTTCAAAATCGCCTCTGCCGCCATAATTATAGCGAGCTTCATAGTCAGGCATACCTTCATTATTACCGTGCTCGGCTAATAGCTCTCCATGAGGTATAAACTTTGTTTCCACCCATTCTTCTATGGACCATCCTTCTTCTGGATCGTCTTCAAAATAGACAACAACTCCTCTAAAGTAACCCTTATCAAGTGCTAACTCCACGAATTGTTTAGTAATCTGCACAGGGCCATACGCAGTAGAACTTCTGCCGCCATTTGAAAACGTCGATGCTGTCCTTACCCATTTATTGCCTTCTGCCGCACATAATCCTGCGTATATCGCTCTTAGCAGTTGTTTACTCACCTGTAGTGCTTCCATAAGCAACGCCTCAGGTACTCTGTAAGAAGGCTTTTTCTTTTCCTCTACCTTTTCAGCCAGAGGCTGATCCGCCTTCGGCTGAGGCTGATCCGCCTTCGGCGGAACCTCTACTTCTACCTTTGCTGTTGCTGTTACTTTTTCTTTTAATTTTTCCTTTACCTCAATAACAGACACGGGTTGTTTTACTTGTGGTGAAACCACTTTCTCCTCTTTTAGCAAGACCTCTGCCTCTACCTGCTCCACTGGTTCAGGTTTTACAAGCTTAGGTACTTCTACTTTCACAGGAGTAGCCTCTACCTCTACCTGTTCCTGTTCCTGAGTAAGCACGGGGGCCTCTACTTTCACTGGAGGAGCCTCTACCTTTTCCTTTATCTTTTCAGCCGGAGGCTGATCCGCCTTCGGCAAAACCTTTTCCTTTAAAGACTTTATAGACGCAACAGGAGGCACAGATCTTAACTTCTCTCTTGTATCTCTTATCTCTTCTTCTGTTAGGCCAGCTTCTATCTTTTGTATATGAGCATTATTTTTCTTTATCTTGTCATTTAAGTCTGACAACTCTTTTTGCAATGCCTTAATTTTCTTAGCAATAATCGATTCTTTGGAAACAGTCTCGCCTTGCCTTGATCTAGCATTAGCATTTGTAAATAAGCGGGGCCGGAAAAGACCTGATACCTTATCCAACACGCCCTGTTCTTCCTGCGTAGCTAAAGCGTGTTTTTCCCTAGATATCCTTGTCAACTCTTTTTGTTTTCTCTGCAGCTCTTCTGCTGCTAACTTTGCGGCTGCAGCTGCTTCCTCTTCCTCTTGCCGCAGTTTTTGTCCCAGCGATTTTACCTGAGCAAGTAGTATTTCCTTATGCTCTCTTTGTTCTGCTAACATCTTCCTATGGTCATTTAACGCGTTTAATGCTCGCAATACTTTTTCATATTTTTTTTCAAAGCCCACCACTGTTCCCACGCCAAGTTTTGTATTGTAATGCCTTTTCCATGCCAATCCAAAGAGAACTGCCAATTCCTTTTCATCTTTAGCTGCAGGAATCTCCTTCATACGTATTTCATACACAAGCACAGCAACAACAGCCGCAAAATCAAGATTCGTAAAGTCATTACCGTGGCTAACCATGTCCTTAAATTGTGCTTTTGTGGATTTAGTCAAGTCGTTCCAGTCTAGTCCGATCTTCGTAAAAACATCCTTATAATCTTTTGAATTTTTTTGTTTCGGTATCCACTCTTTTATAACATAGTCTACAGTTGGTCCTATTAACTGGAACGGTCCACTGCCTTCAATTCCTATTTTTGTATCTAAAAAATCTGATTCTGACGCGAGTGTTCCTAAAAGCAATTTTAACCATAGGTCTTTCTGGGCCTGGCTCATATTAGGAAAAATCAAATCTATTATTTTTACAAGTCGGTCATGTTGTTCTACAAAATTGTCTGCTTCTTTTCGATAACTAAAAATACGGGGTAGTGAGCTAAATGGTATTGAAATATCACGAAGTGGAGTAGCCAGCTGAACCTGTTTCTTCCGCACAACAGAATCGACGCGCTTCGGAATCTTCAATATCATGCCCGCGCGAATAGAATTGGGATTAGTAAGAGAAGGGTTTAATTTATGTATTGCCGGCCACTTATTGAGACTTCCTAAACGATCCCTCGCTATACTTGATAAGCTTTCACCTGTTTTAACTGTATAATATTCATAACCTTCTTCACCAACCTCGCTTTTTCCTGCAACCACCTGGATTTTTGTTAATACTGTAGGCATTGCTGACTCTTGCTTTATTGATTCTTTAATACTTGCGATTGCAATAGAGACCATTGCAGGCACTGGTGACCCTGGAATAGTCAGGATTGTTCCTGGATGAATAACATTGTTAGGTTTTATAAGTCCTTTATTTTTAAAATATTCAGCTATTTTCGTATATTTATTACCATCCCCCTTGAAAAATCTGCTTGCAATTCCCCATAGACTATCACCTTCTTTAACCTCATAAGGCCTCTCTTTAACTTCAGCAACCTTTCCCTTTTTAGCCAGAGACTGATCCGCCTTCGACGGAACCTTTTCCTCTTCCTGTGCTTCTTTAAAAACAGGTGAGAGCTTATCAGGTGTAGTCAGCCCTGCTAATTGAAAGGTATCTTCGACTTCGGCCTCTAGCAAATAAGGCGGTACTATAGGTAACATGCTATTATCAAAATTTAGTGGAGTGGCATTCGGTAGTGGCGACCCGGCATAAGCAGTGGGAGCAACAAAACCATAAAAAGATTCTAATAAAAGGTTGCTAAGGGTATTCTGTGCGTCTATTCTTTTTTGCTCTCTCTCTAATTTCTCAATTTCCAATTTAATCTGCTCTGATAATTTTCGCGCCTCTTCCTTTAATCTTTTTTGCTCTTTGAGAGCTTCGTAAAGTGTCTCCTGCGTTTTTTTTGCTTGTGGGATTTGGAGAGGCGTAGGTGCGCGTGGCTGTGCCTCTTCTGCCCCTATCACTTCTGTTGTCTCTGCCTTTTCCTTTTTTGCTACCTTTTCCTTTGCCTGCGTAGGCAAAGCAGGCTTAGCAGTCTCTACTGCAGGCTCCTCTTTTTGTTCAAGAGTTTGCAACTGCAGAATAAATGTTTGCATCTGCTTTATTGAGCCTTTCAGCATGTTGATTTTATCTAAGATAAATGATGCATCGACAATCTTGCGATCTATATCTGCTGTTAACTCTTTCCATTCTGCCTTATCTTTGTTGAGTGATTCCTGCAAAGGTGCTTGTAACGCATCAAGCTCTTCTTGTAATTTGGCAATCAGGTTCTCTATCTTTTCTTGGCCTTCAAGCAGACCTACTTTGGGGCCAACTTTATACCTGTTTATCTGCACATTAAGATTTTGTATTTTAAGCTCAAGCTGTTTACTTTGGCTTTTTCCCTGAATCTCTTTAAGTGATTGCGCTAAATTTACTGCCTGTGCCTTTTGTTCTGATGTAAGATTATTCTCTAATGATTGACGTTGAGCTTCAAGCTGAGCTAATTGCACTTTTTGAAGTTCCTGCTGTGCCTGCACTTTTTGTAATGGAATAGTAGCTTGCTCCAATCGACTCTGCAACTGCTTTATTGTCTGTTGATACGCAGTCATTTTTTGCCGCGAGGTCTCTATGCCCAAAAGGCCCAATATGCCCTGAGCAGCAGCATCAAATGAAGCCAACGGGCCTGTGGGTATATATGGGGATGTTGCCAACGCTAAAGATTTCTCTCTCTCTGTTGTGAGTGCACCTTCCTGCATAATTGACACCGTCACTCCCGTAGGCACAATCATGCTTGCGGCAGTACCCATTTCCGCAATCTTCATCAACTTCTGGCGATCTTTTAATATAACGTTAAATCTATCAGTAACGGTTGCTATAAAACCGAATTTTCTGAATATCTCATGGTAGATTATAGAGGCTAAGAGGTCTTTCTCCTGCGGGGATAGGGCTTGTACTTGCTGAAGCTTGAACTTAATATGCGAATCAATATCTTTGGGCAGATACTTTCTCCTTAGCCCCGGTGGTGAATGTATATCGCCTAATGATCCTATAATCTCTTTTATAACATTTAACTCTGCCTCACGCGCTAACATGATTTCATTCTCAAGCGATAATTTGGCCAGCAATCCCCTTGTTCTAGACACAATAGAATCTGCTATGCCTGACAACCCTTTAGCATGTTGCTTTTCTTCCGACATTTGATTATACTGTCCCGATTCATAACGCAAGGCACTTACAGTCAGCCTCATATGACTCTTTTGTCTGGCTTGACTGTTTATCTTGTTTTCTGTATAAGCTGAATCAATCCTGTCTTTAATTACAGAAACTAAAATTACCCCTAAAATAACTACAGGTAGAATAAGCCCCATAGTGGCTACAAACCACGCGACAGCTGCACCGCCCTGAAGCGTAATGCCAAAACCAATTGCCGTAACAGTAGCATTGCTTAATATGGCCCATATTATTGATGAGGGGACACCTATCAAGCCTATAATAGACATTGCAAGCGGCATCATGTCATAATTTATATAATGATTATATATATATTTGAACGTCTTTCTGTTACCTTCTGAAGTAAAGAAATAGCGTATTTTATTCAGCATACCTTTAGGAATTCGCGCCTTGGCTATTCTCTCAGAACCTACACTATATTTTGTATCAAGCGACATTGCTCTCATTCTTATTATACCGCTTGCTCCGAATAACATAGATGAGATCAAACCTATGGCCCACATCTGCGCCCCAAGGCCGCCTGTAAGCCACACAAGAACCCCTACTCCAACAAAGGCTAGAATGCCTGAAAGCATCCCCATTCTTTGCATGCGGATATCCGTCCTGGGTATGACTCCTCCTTTACCTGAATCTGCTGATTCCAAAATCCCCTGGCTTACTAAAGGACGTATAAGCTTATTAGCCATTATAATAGAAGCAAGAAAAGCTATAGCGGGTATGATTGCCAATAGCCCGCCTAAAGCACTTGCAAATTGCAACACAAGAAAAACTCCTGCTATCTGGACCAAAGACTTGACTAATGACCCTGTAAATATACCAAAGTTTGTCGCGTCAAGAGGCGTTCCATCAAGCATCTTACGGTTCATCAAGATTGTGGCAGTTCTGGATATAAGCGCTATAACAACCAATATGGTTGTTATCGGCAAAAGATATGCAGCAACAGCGCCTGCCGGCAGGCCTATAAGAGCTAATGTTCCTGCACCAGCCATAGTGACCGCTGATGTAATTGCGATGCGCGGCAGAAAACTATTTATCATGGACATGACCTGCTGTAATCTGTATTGGGCTACTATAGTGCCGGCATCTTCTCTCTCAATACCTTCTGATATTCCTGCTACTTTATCTCTAAGCTTTGTTATGCCCTGCTGTATTTTCTTAATAGCTAGTGATTCGGCGTTGATTAAGACAATTGAGAATACAAGCACTGCCAAGAATATAGCAATCAAAGCAGGATTAGCTACTAATAACGCGGATATGCTGTTACCTAAAAAACTTGCGGCAATTCCCTGTATGCCCACATGTGCTGTAATTACTTTAAAAAATAAACCAAGCAAGCCCATAGAGCTTAGACCTATAATCATAGCTTTGAAGTTCTTGGGTTTTTGCAATGTTACCAATAAAACTAAAGATACGCCTGAAACAAGTATCACAAGCCATGGGGCAAATATCTGCAATATCCCCATAACAATTACCGCTGTAATGATCCCTCCTGACAAAACCGGCATAACACCCTTTCTTATAATCGTGTCTAATGAAGGCATCTTTCTCTTTTGGCGAATCTTTGGGGCAGTAGTCGCTACAGGCGGTGGTGTAGCAGGTGGCATTGATAACTCATCAACATCCGGAACATTAAGTCTCTTGCGTAGATCCTCAGCTATCTTGCTATACTCCTGTGCCTTTTCCTTATTTCCCAAGTCACCATAAGTCTTTGCCAATTGTTCATAAGCACCTAATAGCTGGAGAGATAACCCTACAGAAATGGCTTTTTTGTCAGCCAATGCTACAGTCTCTGCAACACCCAACAAAGCATTGCTCTTATCGTATATTCCGAGCATCCTTAAAGAGTCTTCTATTATGTTTTCCAGATTTTGTACATATTGTTTCTGTACGTCTGTTGCGTTTTCAAGCTCTGGTTGATTGTCTATAAAATTTAATATAGCAACAGCCTTCGTTATCCTGTTAAATAAGAGCTTACCTATGCTTGCGCTTGGGTTTTCAGAGAGCCTTCCATGTAGCTGCTGCTGAATCTTTATAGCAATATTCTTTTCCATCTCAATGAACTTTCCAAAAATAATACCAATAACTTTAGTGAGCGTACTTGAACCCGATGTCTGGCTAAACCAGCCTGCTGTTCCTGAAAGATACTTCTTTGGATCTTCAAAATTTAAGGTGAAAAATTCCTGCCATTCTGAAGTTGCAATATTAAAAAACTGATAATCAAGCACATCGTGTTTTATAAATTTTTCTAAAGCACTATATCCGAAATCAGATCCGAATCCTATTGCTGTTATAAGTTCATCTACCTTTCCTTGCGCAGCCTTTGCCCTTTCTTGATCCAATGAATCAATATCCAATACTGACAGCCTCTCCCCGGTAAATTCATCCCTGGCCCCTAATTCTCTGCGTAGCGCCTCTGTCAGCATTGTCTCCTTGACAGTTTTGCCCATGACTAATTTAACAGCTGTTATAATAATATCTAACTTTTTCGCTAAAATAGCTTCTCCAGTTATGCCACCCTTACTATCTAACATATATGGTTGGCTTAAGGCTTTTTCTAGCATAAAACCTTCTTTGGCATTTCTAAGAATAAGATCTCGCTTCTTTTCTATCGATGTCGCCTGATCAACGAGCTCACCTTTATCTGTTTCTGTTGTTTTAATTATCGCTTCGTGTTTTGCAAACCTTATTTCTAAAAACGCTATCTCGTCCTCTATCTGTTTTTTGTTTCTTAATGTATAATTTTCCGTAATAGCGACAAAAATTTTCTTTGCTGCCAATGCCGAAAGCGGCTCAGAAACCTTTCCACTTTCCAAAGATTTCAATAGACTTCTCTCAGCTGAGTTTTCCTGAGTCATATCCTTTATACCTTCTGCGCTGCAATAATTGAATACCTCACCACCATCCCCCGAACGTCCGAACCTTCCATCATACTGATCCCCTTCTGCCGCTATCTTATGCCAGGCAAGATTTACGCTGGAAAGCCATGCGCCCATCTCAAGAAGAATTTCATCCATGCGCGTATCAACGCCTCTGTTTATAATGTTACCTGCTACTATCGCTATAACGCCTCTGTTATTGAGAAGCTTTGCCAGCTGATCCTCAAGTTCCTGGGGCGTTCTTACCCTCTCGCCTTCTATAATTATTATGTCGGGATTGAGATTATTTTTCAGCTCTTTTAGTTCTGAGATAAGCCTTGCCTTATCTCTATTAAACTCAGTCTTTTTTTCCGGTCTCTGCTCAGTCTTTAGCTTTCTCTCAATTTCTGTTAACTCTTGAGTTTTATCATCAAGATTCTTGAGACTCAACTCCATCATTTTGATATCTTGAGCAAGACTGGCCTCTTCCCGCTTAGCCTGGGTGTCTTTTTCCATATCTGGTTTGTCCGTAAGCTCTACCAGCCTTTGTTGTTTTGTATCCAAAATAAGCTTTGCCAGTTCAACACATCTATCATAAGCATCTTTTATAGACTCTGTTCTTACTACAATATTGCGGGTTTTATTCCCATTTCTGTCAGCTTTGAAATATAGGTCCAATATCTTCTTAAGGCCTGCTTTGTTACTGGTTTCCTGCTTGCCATATATAAAATCACCTCCTGTTAAACGCCCAACCAGCGCCAATTTGCTCTCATAGAGCCTAGGTGACCATGATGCTTCAGCAATAGCATCGCTTAATGTTTCTATGATTTTCCGCGATTGCTCTGTCTCTGTAGGTTGTGCTATTATTATTCTAAATTCTGACCCAACCTCTTTTATAGCTGTCTCTGCTTCTTCCTGGGTATTCACAGATCGTATTATATCTGCATCAAGCCTATCCTCTATAATCATCTTGAGCCTGGCCTTAATCTTATTTGCAAGAATATCCAGATTTGTTTCATCATCCGTAGATGTTTTTGGATTTAGTTCCTCCAGTAGTTTCCTTGCTATCTCTTTGGCTTGCGAATTATCCTGAAGCTGTAAATGTTCTTTAAGAATATTAATGATAATACTTAAACTATCTATACCCTTGAACTGGTCTTTATTTGTTTCCGTGTTTCTTTGTATCCGTTTGAACATAGCTACCATTACCGCTTTTATATCATCCGCGCTAAACTCTGATAATATCTTTTTTAGAACAGCAAGTTCTTTTTTTGCTTTACCAGTAGTTAGTGTATGCATTATCACGCCTCTTCCTACCAATATATGTCCTATAATCTTTTCTACAGTCGCCTCTGCATTAACAAGCGCTGTCTTGTATCCAAATATACTTTCTATATCATTGCTCTGGTCTGTTCCGGTTGTTCCCATAACTCTTCTTATAAGGGGCCTCCCATCAAGAGTCTTTATGCCGCAGGGTTTGCCTTTCTTCGGTATAAGGGCTGCTATAGGGGTAGATATAAGTGTATAGGTAGGCGGTTTTGTCTTTTTAGGTTCTCCTGTTTTTTCATCTATATCGGATAACCTTACTCTGTTTCGGTATCGAAGTCTCAGAGCATTGTGTAGGTCTGTCCACTCTGACTTGGGCTTAGTCCTTCCCTCCGAAGCGCTATATATCTCTACATCAATAACTCCTTTATCTGTTTCTTTTATAACAAAATCTACGCCTTCAACTTTACAATCATACGCTTCAAGGGCCTTTCTTAAAAAATATTCATACTTAACAATTTCATGCCACGTACCCGTATCAATAGATCTTTCTTCAAGCAATCCCTGGAAGGCCTGGTGCCCATCAGGTAAAAGTTTTGCCGATTGTGTGCCTTTGTCGCCACTAAACAGGTCTGTTCTCTTATTATCACGATTAGCCCATTCGCGGGCAATCTCATCTACAAATTCCTGTATTTTCTCGATCTCTTCCGCGTCGACCCTTATCTTTGCTGATGATATCATATAAGAATCCAAGAGACCCTGAACCATCAACCTGTCGTTTTCATCCGCTATCAGTTCATGGTCCCTGCTAAGCACAGCCTCTTGGACAGAATCCCATGTAATAAGCGCACTGTCTACTGTAAATGCAAAAGAGGAGGCATCGCTTACCAATACGCGACAATTGTTCCATACTGAGGCTATCTCTTCCGGTTTATCGCTTAAATCAAATCCTGTTTTCTCCTTGTCATCTTTTACATATGCCTTGGAATTAAATAAAGCTGCTTGTTTTCCACCTTCCTGCAAAAGCCCTACGCTCACCCCAAGCAGACTAAAGATTTTGCCTGAAGCAACCGCGGCTTCTCTTGCGAGATAATCATCAGGAACCATAATATTAATCTGTGTGTCTCTACCGTCTGCCGAAGCTATCATAGCTCTTAAAAAGGCTGTGAGGCTTATGGCTAAAGTTTTACCGCCACCTACATCCATCAGTACAAAGACCTCATCACCTTCTTCTGTCTCCTCTCCAAGAAGCTCACTAAGCGCCTGCGTATCCATTATACCTGTCATGATACGCGCTGCTTTATTCTGCGACTTTCGCACCCTAAAACCGCTTACTTCTTTCAACGCATCTTCAAACAAGGATATGGCGGCGCTTTTATTAACTTCATTACTCAGTTCTTTATCATTCTGTCTTAGTTGCGACACTAAATCATTAAAATCTTTCGCAAAGTTCCCCGCACCTACTTCTGCCTTAGCTGCTTCTTCTGCGTCAACTCTGGCTGCTTCCTCTGCGCCTGCTTTAAGCCTGCCTGCTTCTTCTGCTTCAACTCTGGCTGCTTCTTCGGCTTTAACTTTAGCTTCTGCTTGAATTCTATTTGCTTCTGCTTTAGCTACTTTTTCAATTCGCTGCTCTAAATTGGTTATTGCCTTTTCTAACTTTTTTATACCGGTTTTTGCGGTTTCTAAAACTTTTTTGAATCCTTCCAATTCAACAAGAGTAACAGGCCACTCCCCAACCATATTATATAACCCACCCTCTATACTCGACAATTGTAATAATATGATATACTCTGCATTACCTTCTAACTTTTCTATGGATTCTAGCATGTCATATGGTTTGAGAGTTTTTGCTTGTGTTTTGAGATCGCCTAACCTTTCCTGTAATTTTTTTATTTCTCTGGATAGCTCTTGTTCAGATTTTCGTACTTCTTGAATTTGCGCAGGGGTTGCTTTAGGTTCTGCTCTATCTTTGGCTTCTTGTTCAAGTCTTTTTACAGATTCAGCTGTTCTTCTTTCTGCTTCTTCTTTGGCTTTGTCTGCTATCTCCTTTTTAAGATCTGCCACTGCTTTAAGTCTGGCTGCTTCAGCTTCTTCTTCTGCTGCTTTGGCTTCTTCTTCCGCTGCTTCTTTAGGTGATTTTAATTCTGGAAATAATCCTATCTCTGATGCTATAGGCTCTACCTGTTCTTCTGGTCTTGCTGATTTTTCTGCCTCTGCTGTCGGTTTGACTACTTTGGCGGCTCTCTTCTTTCCTTTTTCTTCTAGTTTTAATCTCTTTTGTTCTAGTTTGGCTGCTTTCTTCTTCTCTTTTTCTTCTAGTTTTAGTCCCTTCTTTTCTAGCTTAGCTGCTTCTGCCTTAGCTTTTTCCACTCTAGCTGCTTCTGCCTTAGCTTTTTCCACTCTAGCTGCTTCTGCCTTAATTCTTGCTTCTTTGGCAAGCAATGCTCTGCGCAGGGCTTTTTCTTCACGCGCGACTTGCTCTTTACTTTTATTCATTTCAGCATCTTCTAGTCTTTCTCTTGCTAATTCTGCTTTAGATGGTTTCAGCTTACCTGATGAAACCGGTACTCCTGCTTCATCCACTTCTCTTAGCTTACCATTTGTTTCTTCTTCTTTTAATCTCTCTGCCTTTTCCTTATCGCCTTCCTTTCCACCAAATACATCTGCATCCCCTCCTAGTGTTAAGGTTTCCCAGTTGACCTTCACTTTTCTTTGTCCTAGATAGAGTGATTTTGACTCCATTTCTACATAATATTTGCCAACTTTAACAGTAGTTACCCCCTGCGTAACCTCTCCTCCGCTATAACCCGGCCTTGTTAAAACCACAGCTGTAGCTCCATTTTCGAGTAATTTTTCCTTCCAGTTCGTAATTTCTGTTTTCACTAAAAATTTTTCTGTTTCTTTAGATATCTCTAAGTCATGTCTATAAGGATCATAGAAAATAACTACCTTTATATCATTTATGTTAAGCTCTTGCATCCGTTTCAATACATTATTTATATACATAGCTGATTCATCTCTAGCTATTTTTCCTTCAGCTATCTTTAAATGTGCTAATACCCTAACAGGCTTTCCATCACTTGTTGTTCCAGAAAACGCTATTGCAGTAGACCCTTCTACGCCATCTGTCTTCAAAGTCAAATTATTAAAGCTTTGTTCATTTTCTCCCACTAAGAGAATAAAGTCTCCCTTTTCTACTCCTACTTCAACTTTGTCATCAACTTGCCTTACCTTGTTAGCGATTGTAGCAGTTGAAGCATCTATTAGGTTACCTCTTTCATTAATAGTCTTTATTGTGATGCCTGATAAGATAGGCTTCTCTTTTGGCACTTCTGGCTTTTCTACTTCTTTAGGTTTAGGCTTAAGCCCTTCCTTTACCTTTTCTCCATTTTCTTTATAAAATACCTCTCCATTCTTAAGTTCAGTAGGTCCAGGTGTTTTCACTTCTTTTAAAGTTCCGGAAGACATTTCTGCATCACTTTTTTCTAAAAATTCCTTCCAGTTAATAGATTTACGTATTTTGGGCGCCTTGCTCGCAGATTTATCTTCTACCTCTACACCAACTTTGTTTATGTCAACGCGAATCAAGGTTTCGCCTATTAATGAGCGACTTCTTGTATTTCCATTAACATATTTAGGCTTAAATTGAATGGCTTTAACATTATCTAACCTTAAACTTCTTACCGTATCTTCAGATAGCATGCCTATTATATAGTTATCATAAGAAATAATGATCCCCATATCTTCTACGCTAAGTTTGTTCATCTGTTTCAATATGTTCTTTATAGAGTCAAGTGATTTTGCCGTTGGTGCTCCATTCTGCTTTATATGCGCTAACCCTAAAACAAATTCCCCTTTTCTTTTTCCATAAAATGCTGCTATAGTAGATGTCTCACCCTTTGCCTCTAAAACCAATTTACGCAGGCTTTTTTCATTCCCTTTAAGGAAAATAACATCATTTTCTCTTGCTATAACTTTGCCATCAGCTTGCTTTGCCTTGTCAAGAATCGTATCAGCAGAGACAGGTATTAGATTACCTTCCTTACCAATAGTCATAGTCATTCCTGCTATCCCATCTGATAAATCACTAAAACCATCTAACTGATCTTCTTGTTCTGGTGTTAGTTCTGTTGTAGCCTTTCCTGCAGAAGCTGCTTTTGCCAGAACATCAGCACCGGGCAAAGATGTACGAACCTCGTTTACCATATCTTCACCGTAATAAGATGTGCGCAATTTATCTAACTCTGCTTCATATGCAGGTATATCCTTATCCTTAATAATATCATTAAGCTTGTTTTTAACCTGTCTTCTAAGCGCGCTTTGTACCTTAACTGAAAATGCTTCAGCAAACTTATCTATCTCCATTCTGTATTTATGATTTTGCTCCAGAATTTTAGTAAACATGGATCCCTTAATACTACCATCTTGGACCTTATCCATTATGACGCTAAAGCCATCAAGGGTAAACCTATGCCTACGATTATTACCCATGTCTTCAAATATATCTAACCAATCTTTAAGCCCTTGATTTGCGGAAAGTAGAAATGCTTCTGTATCTGTTTCATTGTATATCACATCTTCATCAATCAACTCTATGGTAAATTTATCACCGTTTTCCTCAAAATTATTCTTTATCGAGACCAAGAAAAGATCTTCACCTAAAGCAACATAAGCTTTATCTTTCTTAATGAATGACTCTGTTCCATAAGCAGTCATAATAATATAAGTTGCTAACCCAGCCACTATTAATGCTTCTTCAGGCTGGAACTTATCATATCGAACCACATCTTTTTTGGATTCTTTCATCCACTCATCTATTCGCTGCTTATTCAATGCCACGACAAGTCTATGCTTATATGCCGGTATCCGCTTTAAGTTGCTCTTTGCTGAACCATAACCCTGCTTGCCTTCTAAGTTTTGTAGATTCTTAAATGCCCTATCAAACTGTATGTCCAGCGCCTTTTGGGCAGCAGAATCCGCGTTCTCGATAGCAAGCTTTTCGGGAGATTCTTGTCTTATCTGCTTTGATTCATCATCCAAATTTGCACTAGCATTGGTGCTAATGTTTGATTTTCTAATCTCATCTGCCTGTAAAACTACGTCTTCTTTCTTTTTACCAGTTACAGCACTTATATCGCGGAGCGTTTTACCTTCTCCATATGTTACTTTTATAACTGCTGTCTCTCCGCCTTCGACTTCCAACACAAGATAATAGGCATTTTCTGATAATGGTACTTGCGTGGCATTTTTAGCTAAACGTTTTAAGCTTTTAACGGTCAAACGCCCAGGCGTCTCTCCTGCTTGTAAAATCTCTCTGTTAAACTTAAGCCATATATCAGCCCATTCATCAACCTTTTCTATATTCGGTTGCCCCAATGCAAACCCTGTTCCTAAAGCCGCATAACTCTCATTTATAGGCAGGATGTTGCTGAAAGCATTAGCAACCGCAAGATAATATTCCCCTTTGGAGAGTATCTCTTCAAAAGGTTGTTTCTTATTGAGAATAATATCATCATAAGGCCTATCAAGGGCATCCTTGGAGAACTTAGGCAGGACCACCATATATGACATATCATGCTTTCTAAGTATCTCTGTTATGCCCTCTGTATGAAAGCCTCCTGTTACAAGCACTGCTAATGAGCGCTTATCTTCCTGCATCTTACTAAGTGTATTATCAACAAGCGCTTTATTCCTCTTTGTCGCTACATCATAGAACTTCTCTACATGCGGCAGGGCCTCTGCTATAACCTTCATATCAGGCACAAGATTTGCCTCTACCTTATATCTCACCATTAGTGGCGCTAATTCATGAGGTATGTTCTGAGGAATAAAATCTTTCTTATGGGAATTATAATACTGGAGATCTCTATTTACAATCTTGGCATCTAAAATTTCTATAAGGATGCCTAGTCTCTTTGATATAGAAGTGAGTAAAAGCTGATCATCGTTGCGGATTAATTGGGATTGCACGCTACCTATAAGCTCATCGAGTTCTACAAAGAGCGCGTCCAATACAATCTTATCGTGAATATTTACATAATCTGTATAGCCTGATAGGTTAGGATATAATGATATGTCTATGCCGCATGACAAAGCATAATCTCTTAAATGGTTATGGTATACTGATGGTTGTATCCTGCCGCTTCTAAACGATACGCTCTCTGATAAGAGCTGCTCTATCTTATCACCGGTAAGGCTATTTGTAAGTATCTCTATCAATGCCTGGCGTTCTTTTTCAGCATCAGCAAAATCTATCCTATCCTCAAGCTCAGACGCATCAAGTAAAGCACGGATATTCTCAAAACCCGATATATCTATCTTCAGTTTGCGGGATTGCGTACCTAAATATTTCCAATACTCCTTAAATGATATAGCATCTGTTCTGTATTCCAACCTCTTCTTATCAAGCTCTAAAAGTTGCTTAGAATATACCTTTGACTTAAGTTGTGAGACAACTCTCTTTAAGGTAATAACCGCCTTATGTATACTCCCCTTATTAACAAGTGAATCTATATAACATTTAACATTTTCCCTGTATAGCGAAACATTTTCAGCGCCGTAAAGCTTCACACTAGAAGACGATACTATCTTGTAATACTCTGCCGCATTTATCTTGCCTCGCTCAAGCAGGTAATCAGCTATATCTTTCTTTGTGCTATCATCGGGGTATGACTGCAGAGAAGATACGTCAACAAAGCCTTGAGCACCTTCAAGCATTACTAATTTTAAGTTATAATCCTTATCAAGAGCCTTGAGGAGGTTGCTTATCGATTCCTGGGCACCTAAATTAGCGTGAGCATCCTGGATATTGATTATAACCTTATCGCTTCCGGCATTATGGATCTCTTTGATTATTCCGTAGTCTTTTGGGATCTTTATCTTGGCTAGGTTAGTAAAATCTTTTTCGCGTGCCTGAAGTACACGATTTCCATTCATTACTGACCACATAGGCAGGCCATTAGTTGCCCATGAGATATCCTGTACAAAAAAACAGAGGACTACTATAATACTAATACACTTCAATATTATACGTCCTCTGCTATTAGCGTTAAACATCCAATTGCCCCCTTGTGTATCTTATCTCTATTATATATAACACATTAATAGGTCAAAAATGCCTAAGTTTTTTTTAAGTTTTTCATACTTTATTACATATTTATTAAATACTTTTTTAAGGTACAGCAGAAGTATACCATTTTATCCTGATGTAGTCAAGCTAAATTGTGAAAAAATATGCTTTTTTAGAGGAATGGGGCAAATTGCTTAAGTTGGCATTTATTGCATTGCATTATTTGTCAACTTAAGGATGATTAGGAAGGAAACGTCGTCGGATATCCTGAAATATTACATAAGTACCGGGTACAACAAAGAGCGTAAGTACCGTTGAACTGATAAGTCCGCCCATAACCGTTATTGCTAATGGGGACCAAAGTGTTGCCTGTTCGCTCTTATCCGCTGCCATGGGGAGAAGCCCTAAAAGAGTAGTGCATGTTGTCATCATAATCGGCCTCAAACGCCTTATACTAGCTGTTACTATGGCCCTTTTTCCATGAAAACCCTGTTGCGTCAAACGATTGGCATAATCAACCAGTATAATAGCGTTATTAACAACTATGCCACCAAGCATTATGCCCCCCATGAGTACACTTATATTGATGGTCTTCTTTGTTATCCACAATGCCGCGGCAACCCCAATAACTGCTAAAGGGACCGTTATCATGATGATAAAAGGCTGCGAATATGACTCAAATAGTGATGCGAGCACTAGATATATAAGCACTACAACTATCCATAATATACCAGGTGGCCATAATGACAAAAACTCTTTCTGGTTACGTATCATCCTCCAATAGTTATCCCCTAAATTGTAATAGTAATCCTTTGGCATCTTAAGGTCCTTTAACACGCCTTGTATCTTCTCTGCCGCCGTGCCAAAAGCAAGACTCCCACGATTAGCGCTTATCTGTATCATGCGGGACTTATTCTTGCGCCATATCTTACTAGGGCCTATACCCGGCTCCAGATCAACTACCTGTTCAAGGAATACACTGGTACCATCTGGTGCTGTCAGCGTAAGCTTCCTCAACTGGTCAAGTGTGCGCCTATCCTTTTCCTGCAACCTACCAATAACCTCTATCTCCTTCGCATCAGCATGATACAATGTAGCTCTTAAGCCCCTCATCTGAGCATGGACTACATTCGCAACATCATCGACCGTAAGTCCATACATAGATGCCTTTCGGCGATTAACCTTTAGCTTCCACTCCGGCCTTCCTTTTCTCCACCGTATCTTAAGGTCCAGCAATCCCGGGATAGCCTGCATCCTTGTAAGCATAGATATAGCAAGCTCATTGAGATTATTATAATTATATCCAAATATATCAATAATAATCTCATTTGTCTCTGATTCTTCCGCCTCTTCAAAGTATATAAACGCCTCGCGAAATTTTCTCTCTACATCTTCAACCCTTGTACGCAAATCCTCTATGACCTCTTTGGTAGAGCGTGTCCTCTGGCTTAAGGGAACCAGTTTTACATATATCTTTGATGACCATTTCTCTATGCGCGACGAAAACTGCTTTATCTCAGGGATAGTCTCTAAGACGGCCTCTAGACCTGTAACAGCCTGATCTGAGATATCAAGCTTAGCACCTGTTGGAAGCTCAATAAAAATAGTAAAATCCTGTTGCTGGGCTGTACCGACAAACTCCTTTTCCACGTGCACTTGCAGAACATATATGGCACCGCAGAACAACACTATTGTAATAATAATCAATACATAACGGCTACGCAGACTACGTATTAAGAGTCTTCTGTATTTCTTTCTGAATTTCTCTATAAATGACCTTCTCCTTGGGCCGGATATCTCTATAGCGGGTTTTACCTTAGGTTTTTTCGGTTTGAATAATCTGCGCCAATCCATTGCCGGTAGATAGACCGAAAGCATCGGCACTAACGAAAGCGCTACAAATAGCGAAGCGACTAATGAGAACGCTACTGTCATAGCAAGCCCCATATAAAGAATTCTTATGTCTTTACTTATAAAAATAATCGGTAGGAATACAACTATAGTAGTCACAGTACCAGCTGTTATCGCGAGTATCATCTCCTGAGAGCCTTCAATAACCGCTCTTTTAATCTTAAGGCCTTGCTCTTTAAGCCTGTGTATATTTTCAAGTACAACAACTGAACTATCCACAAGCATGCCTACGCCGATGGCAAGGCCGCTTAATGTCATAATGTTAAGCGTTATCTTGAAAAAATACATGCACATGAAAGT